>Ga0182024_10000633_pt1 | contig 91073 bp, 65 predicted proteins | sample P32metaG_FD_120480 | JGI IMG/M metagenome (GOLD analysis project Ga0182024, IMG submission 120480) | Permafrost microbial communities from Stordalen Mire, Sweden - P3-2 metaG (Illumina Assembly) | ecosystem: Environmental > Terrestrial > Soil > Wetlands > Permafrost | place: Sweden: Stordalen... | reverse complement strand
TGCTCGTCGAAGCTCTCTCGTGCTCATCGCTGTCCTCTTCAACCGGACCTCCTCAGGAGGTCGGAGTGTAGGGGACATTTCTAATGGGGGCTGAAGGGGACACTATCAAAGAGGTTCAACAGAATGCCTTGGGGTCTGACATTAAAAAAAATCGAAATAACAACTCCCAGCTAGAAACAAATAGCCATGCCGAACATCTTTACTATTGGCTTCCCATAGGAGTCAGCCGGGTTTACTATGGGCATCCCATAGGACCAAAAGAGGTGGACAGCAGCAAATGGCTGAAAAAGTGGATGTGTGGCAAGGCACGTTGGCCCTGATGATTCTCAAGACCCTCGAAACGCTCGGCCCTTTACATGGTTACGGGATTGCCCGGCGCATCGAGCAGACCAGCGGCGATCTGCTGGCAGTGAACTACGGCACGCTGTATCCCGCGCTGCTAAAACTTGAGCAGGAAGGGTACGTCGCATCGGAGTGGGGCCAGTCCGACAATAATCGCAAAGCCAAATATTACAAATTGACGCGCGCCGGCCGTAAATTCCTGGGCCGCGAGGAACGCGATTGGGAACAGACCACCGCGATTCTCGCGCGATTCCTGGCTCCCGGCAAGGAACCGGCATGAAAACGCTGCGAGCATTTTGGCTGCGGTTAGCAGGCACGATTCACGGTGAACCGCGAGACAACTTTGCAGAAGAACTGGAAGGACACCTACAAATGCACACTGAAGACAATGTTCGCAAAGGGATGAGCGCTACAGAAGCACGCAGGAATGCGCTGATGAAGCTAGGCGGAATCGAGCAGACCAAGGAGCTCTACCATGACCGCCAGACCCTGCCAGTGCTGGAAGTTTTTATGCAGGACCTGCGCTATGGCTTGCGCATGCTACGAAAAAATCCCGGCTTCACCGCCGTAGCGATACTGTCTCTGGCGTTGGGCATCGGTGCGAACACAACCATCTTCACGATAGTCAATGCGATTTTGTTGAACGCACTTCCTGTGCGAGACCTGCCACGACTAGTGCAAATGGACACAGTCGACAGTAAAACGGTGGTCACACAAGCAAGGTCTGAAAAGCTTGGAATGTCCTACCCAAATTTTCAAGACTATCGCCGCGACAATCAGGTGTTTACTGGCCTTGCGGCGTTTCTGCCTGTCACGGTTACCTGGGGTAGCGGCGCAGAGCCGCGCCAACTCCAAGGTGAACTTGTAAGCTCAAATTATTTCGATGTCCTCGGGGTACTACCGGTTCGGGGACGCTTTTTTATGCCCGATGAAGACACCAAGCCCAACAGCAACGATGTGGTCGTGCTTAGTTATGGGCTGTGGGCCAATAAATTGGGCTCGGACCCGGGAATTATCGGGAAACCGCTGATATTCGATGCGCACCCTTACACGGTCATCGGGATTACGCCTCGCGGATTTCGCGGCACCGTAACATTTTTTAGTCCCGAACAAGTGTGGATTCCCACGAGCATGAAAGATCAAGTGCTGGGCGGCAAAGCAAAGGACTTCTTCAATGAACGGCGATTTTTGGGGGTCGTCACGTTTGGCAGGTTGAAGCCTGGGCTGGAAATGAGCGCCGCGGAAGCTTCTCTAAAAACAATGGCCACCCACCTGGAGACGGAGTTTCCGAAAGACAATATGGGACGTAGCGTGGCGCTCAGCCCGCTGGCGGACGCCGCTGTCGGTGTCAACGACCATAAACGAATCGCTCTGGCGGGCGCCATGATGATGGGCGTCGTGGGCTTAGTCCTTTTGATCGCTTGCGTCAATCTGGCCAACCTTCTGCTCGCACAAGGCGCGCGACGCCAAAAAGAAATCAGTTTGCGCGCAGCTCTGGGCGCGGGTCGTACGCGGATTGTTCGACAGATGCTGACTGAAAGCATGTTGCTGTCACTCGCGGGGGGCGTAGCGGGCCTGGCCTTTGCTTATGTAGGCCGCAGCATTCTGTGGTCTCAACGGCCGCCGTTCATCGACCAGAGCGGCATTGACTTGTCTCTCGATGCACACGTCCTGTTTTTCACTTTGGGGGTGGCGATTCTTACCGGATTTATTTTCGGCTTGGTTCCAGCCGTAAAATCTTCCCGCCCGGATATTATGGAAACGTTAAAGGCCGGTGGGCGGGGCGGCACAATGGGCTGGAGACGCGATCCCTTGCGCAGTTTGCTGGTCATTGGTGAAATGGCTCTGGCGCTAATCACGCTCGTCGGCGCCGGGCTCTTCCTGCATAGCCTGCAGAACGCGCAAAAGACCAATCTAGGTTTTGAATCAAAAAATCTTCTGACCATGAGTTTCGACCTGAGTGCGCTCCATTACGAAGAGGGTCGCGGCGAGCAGTTTTACCGCGCGGCGATTGAGAAAGTGAAGAATTCCCCCGGTGTGGCGTCCGGGAGCATAGCCTCCAATGCTCCGATTAATGGAGGATTCCTACGCACGGTATTTCCAGAGGGACAGGATGAGACTTCGGGTTACCGGGGCACGTTGACGTTAGTGGACGACATCACTCCGAATTATTTTGACACGTTGCGCATCCCGGTTTCGCGCGGGCGAACTTTCACCGACGGCGATCGCATGGAAACTGCGCCAGTCGTGATAATCAGCGAAGCCATGGCTAAGGAGCATTGGCCCAACGAGGATGCCGTTGGCAAGCGCTTCCATTTCATTGGCGACCCAACTTTGCGGGATATTGTGGGCGTGGTGGCAAATTCAGTCGTTAACGAACTTGGAGAAGAGCCACAACCAATTGTGTATTTGCCCATGACCCAAGACTATGTGCCGGCTGCAACGCTACACGTACGCACCACCGGCAATCCAGAAAATGTAGAGGGCACCACCCGGGCAGCGTTGCAATCAGTGGACGCAAACCTGGCGATAACAAATGTATTCACTATCGAGCAGATCTTATCCCAGGCGCTTTGGGCCCCGCGCATGGGCGGGTTGTTGCTGGCGCTGTTTGGCGCGCTGGCATTGGTGCTGTCAGCAGTGGGAGTGTATGGAGTGCTATCTTATTCGGTGAACCAGCAAACCCGCGAAATCGGCTTGCGCATGGCGCTGGGCGCGCAACGCCGCGATGTCATGCGCTTGATCCTTGGGCGAGGCCTGCTTTTGACCGTGATTGGCTTAGGCCTGGGAGTCTTGGTGGCGTTAGGGCTGATGCGCGTCCTGGTCAGCTTGCTGTTCGATGTGCGCGCCTACGATCCGTCAACCTACGCAGCAGTAACGCTCTTACTTACCGGCGTGGCTCTGCTGGCGTGTTACATTCCGGCGCGACGAGCCATGCGCGTCGATCCAATGGTGGCGCTGCGTTACGACTAGAGGTTTAAGGTTTCGGCTTTTTGAAAAGACCGCCTACGGCGCTAGTGGCGTTGGATGGGTTGAGATTGGTTGGGGCCAGATTTTTCACGCCGCTGACCGAACTGCCGGCGCAACCCAACTGAGATTTGAGCATTCCCGCGGCAACTCCGCCAACATCGGGAACGAATTTTGGATCGGCGGTCGTCCCTTCAATCTTAAACGGCACCGTTACACCGCTCTTACAGCCGCCTGAACCGCCGCCCATCGCTTTGCTGAGCGCACCAGTGGGATTGGCCACATTGGCCATTCCGCTCTGCAGCGTCGCAGCCATTTTGAAATCGAGGTCGTTCTTAGCGTCTATCGTGCCGGCACCCACGATCTGGCCCATGGCCGGAAGCACCGCGATGAAATTATCGGCGCGCAAGCCGTCGCGAGTCATGCGCAAGTTGCTGGTCATTTTTTCGATGTCCAGATCCTTGCCGCTCTTCAATCCGGTAAGCGCCGAAATGCTGGACATCTTCGAACCCAGATCAAATCCCGCCAATTTCACATTGAATATTCCAGCATTGCCGCTGGTAACCAGGTTGGTCGACGGACCGGCCATACTTAAATTTTCGCTGAGCGTGCCGCTCTCTATCGAGGCTCCATTCGGCAAGTGAATGCCAATGGCAGGAAGAAAGGCTGCCAAGTCTTTGGCGGGCATGTTTTGTCCGTCAAGTTTTACATTAAGGATGGTCGACTCGCCGGCGTTGTTGTAGGTGCCAGAAACCTGCGCGGTCGCGCCGCCGATTTTCAAAGCGGTGCCATTCAGCACGCCGCTTTGTTTGGCGAGATCGTATTTCGTGTCGAAGTCGACCACGACGGGGGTCGAGGACGGGGACCCGCCTTGGATGAATAGTGCTTTGGAAAGTTTGGCATTACCTTTGGTTTCTGCCTGACCTTGTGCGGAGGTCAGGGTGGCATCCAGGTCCAACAGTCCGCCGAGCCCGGTATTGGGCTCGATAAATCCAGTGGAGCCGAGATTCAGCGAACTAGCCGTGAGTTTTGCATCCACCGGCGTCAAGGCCGCATCCGTGGCATCCAAGGGTCCGGCATTTCCATCCAGCTTGAACTTCCCGCCTCCTGGAAGATCGGCAGAAACCGAGACCGGAAATTTTGTGCGCGTTGAAATATCGGAAGCTTCCACGGTTACGTGGTCGTAGGTGGTGCGCTTGGGATTGCCAACATAACCAACGATGATCGTGCCGTTTTCCAGCGAAAGCTTATGGATTGCCAGGTCCGATTGGCTGGTGTTTTGCTGTGCCGCCTGGTTGTTCGCGGTATTGGCTGCGGCCCCGCCGATCGATGAATAGTTCCATTGGCCTGCCGGGTTGTGGAGCAATGTGACCTGCGGATCTTTAATCGTCACGCTGGTGATGTTCAAGGCGCGCGAAAAGATCAACGGCATCATGGCCACACCGACCTTCACGCCCTTAGCGGTCAGAAACGGCGTCTGGCTGAATTTGGGATCATCGCCGATCACCAGGTTCTCAGCCGAGAGCGAACCAGTAAAAAGAGAAAGGCTAAGGTTGCCCATCTGTACCTGGCGTCCCAGCGCAGCTGACGCTTTCGATTCAATCGTGGGCTTGAATTGATTGACGGGAATCAGGAACGGAACGATTACCAGCATTACGATCACGATTCCGACGGCGATCAGAATGTTCCGGAGCTTACGATCCATAGTTCCTCCAAGCAGGTCGCCGCTCGAAGGGCCGCGTCCACAGCTTCACGAGAGGCAGAGAGCCGCGATGATAGCACAGCAAAGGCAAGCCGCTGTGTTCACACCTTAGATTGCTGGAGGTCCAAAAAGTGATGCAGGCTTCATTATTTCTTAGCGTGCAGACAGCCAGGCGAGCTCCGCCCGATCCATCCTAATTGACGGCGTATGTCCAGGTAAGTATCGACTGATTAGCGGTGTACCCGCCAGAGCCACCTGTGAAACCTACATAGGCGGTATTTCCGCCTACGGTTTCGGGTATATTCACCGGCCAACTCTGCGTGAATGTCAAAGCAGTATCAGTGGTGTCCGTAATGGTCATGGTCAAGTTTGTGCCGTCATAAACGATTTGTACGGAGAAAACGTGACCGCTGTGCAAGTCGACCCCGGAACTGGTCATATCGACGGCCGGCACCGTTGGCGATGCGCCGTTCAGATAGAGTCCGGTCGAATCAGTGCCTTCCCCAGCGTTGTTGTAGAGATCGAACTTCACCGCCACGCTCGGTGTGGTAGTGAGTCCGTATCCCAGGTTTCCTCCGGAACCGCCAAGCGCTGTAGTCCCTTGATTTTGCAGCGTGAACGTGAAGCCGTCGGCTGTTGGGGAACCGGCGGACAACTGGAACGTGAAGCTCGTGGTGAAGTTTTGGATATTCAGCGCCGTCGGATACCAAGCGCTGGAAGCTTGGAACGTGGGGCTGGTGGTCGTCAAGGATAAGGCCGTGCCGTTGATTACTGCGGTGCCATTTAACCGCATCGAGCCCGCGGTGAATCCGCTGCCAAAGCCGACCCCGCCACCACCGCCTGAGCCGATGGTGTAGGTCGCGGAGGCTGCGCTGCTATTAGTGAATCCGGTTGCCGCAGCAATGGCTTTCAAGGTTTCCGTAGCGCTGACAGTGATTGGTCCGCCGTACGGAGTTGAGCCGGTTGTCGGCGTAGAACCATTCGTCGTGTAATAGATCGTAGCCCCGGATGTCGCGTCCGAGATACTCACCGTCTGAGCCGAACTATAGCTTCCGGCGGCCGGTGAGAAGGTCGGCACGGCGACCTGCGATTGTATGGTGTAAGCCGCTGTCGCTACGCTGCTATTGGTGAATCCTGTTTCGGCGGCGATGGCTTTCACGGCTTCTGAAGCGCTGACAGTGATTGGTCCGCCGTACAGGGTTGAGCCAGTCGTCGGCGTAGAGCCATCCGTTGTGTAGTAAATGCTGGCTCCGGAGGTCGCATCCGAGATAGTCACGGTCTGAGCCGAGCTATAGCTCCCGCCGGCCGGTGAGAAGGTCGGCGTTGCCGCGGTGCCGCCTCCACTGCCGCTGGTCATCGTCCAGCTCAAGATTTCTTGATTGGCCGTGTATCCACCCGTGCCTCCTGTGAAGCCCGCAAAGGCGGTGCTCGCCCCGACAGTGGATGGGATGTTAACTGGCCAAGTTATCGGGAAGGACGCATTCGTCGTGGTATCAGTAATGGTCATCGCCAGGTTCGTGCCGTCGTAGGTTATGTGCACATGGAAGACGTCTCCGCTATGCAAGTCGATTCCTGACCCGGTCATATCTACCTCCGGCACCGTTGGCGATGCGCCATTCAGATAGAGCCCAGTCGAATCCGAGCCTTCTCCGGCGTTGCTGTACAAATCGAACTTGACCGCCACGCTGGGTGTGGTCGTGAGTCCGTATCCTAGGTTTCCACCGGCGCCGCCTAGCGCCGTTGTCCCTTGGTCTTGCAGCGTGAAGGTGAAGCCGTCCGCCGTGCCCGTCCCCGCAGTCGTTTGGAAAGTAAAGTCCGTCGTGAAGTTCTGGATGTTTACCGCTGTCGGGTACCAAGCGCTGGAGGCCTGGAACGTGGGGCTGGTGCTTGTCAAAGATAAAGCGTTGCCGCTGATGGTGGCATTTCCGTTTAGCACCATCGAACCAGCCGCGAAACCACTACCGAAACTGATACCGCCCCCACCACTCGAGCCGATGGTGTACGCCGCTGTAGCTACGCTGCTATTGGCGTACCCAGTTTCCTCGGCGATCGCTTTCAGGGTTTCTGTGGCGCTTACAGTGATTGGCCCGCTGTACCGAGTTGAGGCGGAAGTCGGCGCAGAGCCATTCGTCGTGTAATAAATCGTAGCTCCGGATGTCGCGTCCGAGATGGTTACCGTCTGAGTCGAACTATAGCTCCCGGCGGCCGGTAAGAAGGTCGGCGTCGCAGCCTGGGATTGGATGGTGTAAGTCGCTGTCGCCACGCCGCTACTGGTGAAGCCGCTTTCCGCTGCGATGGCTTTCAGGGTTTCTGTGGCGCCGACCGTGATTGGCCCACCGTACGGAGTCGAACCGGTGGTCGGCGTCGATCCATTGGTGGTGTAATAAATACTAGCTCCGGATGTCGAGTCCGAGATACTCACCGTTTGGGTCGAGCTGTAAGTCCCAGCGGTCGGCGAGAAAGTAGGCGTAGCAACCGTGCCGCCACCGCCGCTGCCACTGCTCATGGTCCAGCTCAGGATGTTTTGGTTCGAAGTGTATCCACCGGTGGCTCCGGTGAAGCCCGCAAAGGCGGTGCTGGCGCCTACAGTGGAAGGTATATTCACCGGCCACGCCTGCGTAAACGTCGCCGCTGTCGTAGCGTCCGTTATGGTCATGGTCAGGGTCGTGCCGTCGTAGGTCATGTGCACACGGAAGACGTCTCCGCTATGTAAGTCGATTCCTGAGGCGGTCATATCTACCGCCGGTACTGTGGGCGATGCGCCGTTCAGATAAAGTCCAGTCGAATCGGTCCCTTCCCCATCATTGCTGTAGAGATCGAACTTCACTGCCACGCTCGGTGTGGTGGTGAGTCCGTATCCCAGATTTCCACCGGCCCCACCCAGGGCTGTGGTCCCCTGATTTTGCAGCGTGAAGGTCAATCCATCAGCTGTCGGCGAACCTGCGGAGGTCTGGAAAGTAAAGTCCGTTGTGAAGTTTTGGATGTTTACCGCCGTTGGATACCAAGCGCTGGCCGCCTGAAACGTGCCGTTGGTCGTGGTCAAGGATAAGGTATTACCGGTGATCACCGCAGTGCCGTTCACGACCATCGAGCCCGCCGTGAAGCCGCTGCCGAAACTGATTCCGCCGCCACCGCTTGAGCCGATCGTGTAAGCCGCCGTAGCCACGTTGCTATTGAAGAAGCCGCTTTCCGCAGCAATGGCTTTCACAGTTTCTGTAGCGCTAACAGTGATTGGTCCACTGTATTCCGTGGAACTGGTCGTCGGCGTTGATCCATTCGTGGTGTAGTAAATCGTAGCTCCCGATGAGGTTGTCGCGATACTTACGGTCTGCGCCGAGCTATAGCTGCCAGCGACGGGCGAGAATGTGGGCGTCGCCACCTGCGATTCGATGGTGTACGTGGCACTGGCCGTTCCGCTGGTGGTCATCCCGGAAGCGGTCGCCAACGCTTTGATCGTTTCCGTGGAGCTTACCGTCAACGGTGTTCCGCTGTATTGTTGCGTCGAACCGCCCGCAGAAGTCCCGGGCTGGCTGCCATCCAGGGTGTAAAAGATGGTTGCTCCGGAGGTGGTGTCGTTCAACGATACCGTCTGCGTTCCTAGATAGGTTCCCGCTGACGGACTGAATGTCGGTGAAGCCACCGTCCCGCTACCGCTGCCACCGCTCATCGTCCAGCTCAAGATGTTTTGATTCGAGGTGTATCCACCGGTGGCTCCGGTGAAGCCCGCAAAGGCGGTGTTGGCGCCTACAGTGGAAGGTATATTCACCGGCCACGCTTGCGTAAAGGTCGCTGCCGTGACGGTATCCGTAATGGTCATGGTCAGCGTCGTCCCGTCGTAAGTCATGTGCACGTGAAAAGCGTCTCCGCTATGCAGATTGACTCCCGAGGCGGTCATATCCACCGCCGGTACTGTTGGCGATGCGCCGTTCAGATAAAGTCCAGTCGAATCGGTCCCTTCTCCGTCATTGCTGTAGAGATCGAACTTCACTGCCACGCTGGGTGTGGTCGTGAGTCCGTAACCCAAATTTCCACCAGCCCCGCCTAATGCAGCCGTAGACTCGTTTTGCAGCGTGAAGGTCAATCCATCAGCTGTCGGTGAACCGGCGGACGTCTGGAAAGTAAAGTCCGTAGTGAAGTTTTGAATATTTACCGCCGTCGGATACCAAGCGCTAGCGGCCTGAAACGTGCCGTTGGTGGTGGTCAAAGATAAGGTATTGCCGGTGATCACAGCAGTGCCGTTCACGACCATCGAGCCCGCTGTGAAGCCGCTGCCAAAACCTATTCCGCCCGATGAGGAGGAAGTAACCGTAAAACCGTTGATGGCTGTGGCGCTTTGCCCATCCGTGTCAGTGATGACGACATTGTGCCCACCCACGACGGCGGTCGGCGTTATAGTGAGCGTCACGGTGATTCTTGTGCTGGAGTTATAGGTACAGGCGTTAACAGTTAGTCCTTCGTCCGAATCGAAATCGCATGAGGGGTTGGCGAGAAAATCTGTGCCTGTGATGGTAACGGTAATATTCGACTGACCCTGCACACCAGTGTTGGGACTGACTGAGGTGATCGTTGGCGGCGGATTGGATGTTCCGGTCTGTACGGTAAAGCCATTCGTTAACGTGGAGTTCTGCCCGTCTGTGTTCGTGACCGTGACATTACGCGCTCCAACGACGGCGCTGGCCAAAATGTTGATACTCGCAGTAATTTGCGTGGACGAATTGTAAGTACAGGAATTAACCGTGATGCCCGCTCCAAAGCTACACGTCGGCGAAGGCAGGAAATTACTACCGGTCAGTGTCACGCTTAAATTGGACCTTCCCTGCCCTCCAACATTGGGGCTTACCGCGGAAAGCACTGGCGCGGGTTCTGTAGCTACGGTAATTGTGCGCACCGGCGGACTGGGGTCAGTATTTCCGGCGGAATCAGTAACCGTAAATGAGGCTGAATATGTGCCTGCAGTAGCAAAAGTTACAGCTCCCGGATTTTGCAGTGAACTGGTGGCGGGACTTGCACCGCGGAAGCTCCAGGAATATCCGGTTATCGAACCGCTCGAGGCCGTGCCTGTTCCCGCAAACGTTACCGATTGCCCTGGAGCAATCACGATGTTCGAAGCAGGGCTGGTGATCGTTCCCCGAGGAGGAGTATCCGTGGAAGCTTGCAAGACTTGCACGAATTTGGCTACCGATGGCACGCCCGAAGTATTGATAAGAAAAATCATGTAATAGCCAGGAGGGGCTATATTCCCATTCGGTGGCCCGGTTACATTCAAAACTCCGCTACCGGCGGTAAAAGACAAACCAACCAGGCGTTGGTCCATGTTGAAAGCGTGAGTGACCGCTCCGTCCTTCATGATCACTACCGACGCGATGTTCGCCGCGTCAGGGGTCTGCACCTGGAAGGAGGTGCCATAGCCAATAACTCCAGGCGTGACGGAAGTGATCGACGGGCGCGTCGCTAAGGAGCCGTCGGAGTTGTACAAGTACGGCGGCGTATAAATCTCGACATGCTGTTCGTAGGAGCCGCGCGTGGGGTTGCCTCCGGCGACCCACACAGTGGCGTCTGGCAGCAGTAGCGCAACGGAGTGATAAAGCCGAGGATAAGCATTCGAGCCAGCGGACGGCGTGATACCGTTGGGTGCCATGCTGTTCGTTGTGGGGTCGTAAAGATCAGCCTGAAGTGAAGCGCTAGTAATGTCCTCGTCGTTCAGCGAGCCGCCAACGGTGAGAATTTGGCCGTTGGGCAACATCGTGGCATTCATTTCAATGCGTGGCTGCGACATGGGCGGGCCTACGACCCAAGCCGGAGAAGCCACTGATAGATCGATAATTTCCGTGCTCGCCAAGGAGGGGTTGCCGCCGCCAAAAATGATAACTTTCGGTTTGTAACCGTTGGCGGGCGTCAAAGGGAAAAGCACCGAAGAACCATACGTGCGGGTCACTGAGGAATTCGTGGTGGCAATCACACCGGACCAGGTATTCGAAGAAGGATCAAACGTACGAGATTGCGGGGATGAGCCAGAATAAAAGACTTTGCCGTTCGGCAGCAGGTGCATTCTCGGGTAAAGAGGTGGTGTCCAGGGAGCATTCGACGGCGCCGCCCAACCAACTCCAACCTTGTAAATCTCTACTTGGGAATTTGTACCGCCAGTCTCATCGAGCCCTGAAAATGTCATTACGCGGCCGTCGCTAAGAACGGTGCTCGTGGGATACCAGCGGCCGTGCGCCATGTCCTCCATGTCGGTGAATTTTGTAGTCACGGGGTCGTAAATAGACGTTCTTTTCCAGCCGAAAAAGGGATCGTACTGAAGATTGCCGCCCATGATAAATGGTCGGCCGTCGGGCAATACGATCATGCCATTGCAGAACATGTCCCAGCTCTGGTTCGGCCCGGCGGTCCATGTGTTATTGGAGGGGTCCCATACGCCCACCATGAAGGTGGTCTGCGCCGGATAGTTTCCGGAGCCAGAAACTACTAAAATTTTTCCATTGGACATCAACGCGGTGTGCACCGGGTTAATAGGCATCAACGTCGATAAAGTCTGCCATGAGCCGATTGTGGCGGGCCCAGGCGGGGGCTGGGACTGCCCTTGCGCCATCGGCGCGAAGGTCGCGAGCAAGGTAATAGCTGTAATCACCCCAATGTATCTGGCCGAAGTTGCCAGAAGTTTCGCGGTCCTACTTTTACTTACAATCCCGGTTTCGCGACGCGACGGCGCGCTGTGAAAATCCATTCGAATATCTCCCAAGATACAAGACGGCAACTTCGTCTGCACACACCAGGAATGCCTTCAAAAGAACCCATAAACCGCTAAGATGTTTCCCCCTCCGGGAAACACACAAAGGCCAACCTATGTAGGCGAGTTGCATTCCAGGGACCTGAGTAAATGCTTTGTAATCAATGAAGCGATTTCCGGACTGGGCAAGGGGATACCTATTATAGGAAACACAATGCAGTTTTGCAAAACGGACGGGGGATTACGTGATTCGCGTCACATCGACATTGGATGAGAGCCGAGCAGGTCCCAGACGCGCCAGAATTCACGCATTTCTTCCGGTGTACCAAGCGAAATGCGCAGATAATTCGGCATGGAAGGAATCAATGGCGCTAACACAAAATTGTTCTTGCTGTAATGTTCAGAGATTTCCACAGCCGGCCGCATTACATTCAGACAAACAAAATTGCTGTGGGAATCCAAAGCTCTAAGCATCCGCGCATTCACCTGGTTCATGAATTCCTGCCGATCGTTAAAATTTCGATCAGTGCAGGTCTCAATATGCTCGCGGTCTGCGAGAGCCGCCGCGGCGGCAAAAACTCCCGCTCGATTTAGCGCGAAAGGCAATCCTTCTCGAGCCATTTTTTCCGCGTTGGAGACGGATGCGACGGCGTAGCCCACCCGCGCGCCCGCTAACCCGCAAGCAGCCGAAAAAGTTCGCGTGACAATCACCTGTGGATTATTTGATGGGCGATCTATGAACGACATGTAAGCGCCAGAGCCACCAGCGTAGTGATGGTAGGCTTCATCAATTACCACTTGAAATTTCGGCGATACTTTGGCGAGAAATTCTTCAAGGTCCTTGCGCGTCGTCAGCGTTCCGGTAGGGCTGTTGGGATTGCACACGTAGACTAAACCGCTGCTCCCGCTCTTATTGGAATGATTCAGCATTTTCTCTAAGTCGTGTGCGTGGTCATTGCGCAACGGAACTTCAGTAATAGTCGCTCCTCTGCTCCGTCCGAATTTCGCGATGAGATCGCAGGTGGGCGTGGCCATAATGAGCGTGGCTCCGGGTGCCAAGAACGCCGTTGCCGCCATCCGCAACACGTCGCTTGATCCGCAACCCACCGAAATTTGCTCCGGCTTAATGCCCTGGTTACGGGACGTTGAATCGTTGTGATGAGCTACCAGGCTTTGCAGTAGAACGCTGGAATCCTGATAACGACTGGTCCCGTTGGATGCTTCCTGAATTGCTGCGATCGCCTTCTGCGAGGCACCATAGGCGTTTTCGTTGTGGTCGAGGCGGATTGGTTCCTGACGTTGCGCAGCCAACTTCGATTCCAGCGGGTAGGCGCTGCTAGCCGCTGAGGCGGGCCGCGGCGCAAGCAAGGAATTTGCAGCTATTCCCAGGCCAAGCTGCTTCAGCAAATTTCTGCGATTCAGATCCATATGAATATGTTCCTACCAAGGATATCGTTTCGCGGTCAATTGATGGGAGGAAGTAGTTGCCGTGAGTCCAAAAGAAAAAGCCAACCGCCCCCACGCAAGGTGGCAGCGGTTGGCTCTCTTTATTAATTTACCGTCAGAGTCAACTGAATGGGTGACAGTTGAAGCGGCTTGCCGCTCATGCTGGAAGCCGCAGGCGTCAGCGTCAGGGTGTAAGTTCCCTTCTGTGTGCCTGTGGTGGAGGGCGGCGTTGGCGTAACTACCGAAAGCCCACCGCCTGCGCAGCCGCTGATGCCATACCCGGACAGTACAAGGATTAATAAGGCACTGGCGTAGGCGAGTCTTCGCGGGACTAAGCCGCCGCTCTGCTTGAGTTGTTTCAGCATGACAAGTGCCGCGAGGCACAGGCTCAATACGAGCAGCATGAGGTAACTGAATGGCGGAAGATTCGGCCGATGATCACTGTTGGGCACCAGTGAGGATTTCACAGTTGTTACGGACACGCTCACGGATGCGGGTGTGCCCGCCGTTAACTGTATGGGATTGGTGACGGTGCATACGGTTGTGGCCGGGGCGCCAGAACAAGCCATGGTTACGGGTCCTGAATAGCCGACGCCCGGAGTTAGTTGCAAAGTGTATTGGGCAGTTTGTCCCGCAGTGACCGAAGTGGTCAAAGCCGAGGACGGGCTGGTAAGGGTGTAAACCGGGCTGGCCGTGCCATTGACGGTGAAGTTCTGCGGCGAATTAGGAGCATCATCGGTTATCGTAACCGTCTCCGTGCGAGTGCCGACTCCCAAAGGTGCAAAGCTCACGGTGATGGTGCAGCTGCTGTTGGGGGCGATCGGCGTACCGACACAAGGACTCGAAGGATTGATGAACTCCGACACATTCGTTCCTCCGAAGACTACGCCGGAAACATGCAGCGGCGCGCTACCGGAGTTCGAGATCACAATGTTCGTCGAGCTAGTGGACGTTCCCTGAGTGCCCGCGACCCCCACTGAAGCGGGGGAAATAAGGACTGCCGGAGCAGTGGGCGGCGAAGAATTTCCCGTTCCGCTGAGAGCAAAGGTCTGAGGGCTGGCGGGTGCATTGTCGGTGATTTGCAGGTTAGCCTGACGCACACCTGGAACGCTGGGCCTGAATGTTATTGCCACCATGCAAGTTGCATTGGCAGCTACCGCTGCGCCGATGCAAGTATCGGACGTTAACGCGAAATCTCCGGCGTTCACTCCGGTGAGCGTTACGGCACTGACGTTCAGAGTGGCGTTGCCACTGTTCGTGACGGACACTACCACTGGCGCACTGGTGACACCTTGCGTGGCGTTCGGCATAATTATTGGACTGCTGGGCGTAACCGTCACTCCAGCAGTGGCGGGAGCAAGGCCGTTGCCGCTGAGGGCCAGAATTTGTGGACTGCTGGATGCGTCGTCAGTGAACTGCAAGTTGGCGAGACGCTCTCCCGTACCAGTAGGAGTAAATGTAACCCCGACGGTGCAGGTAGCGTTGACGGCTATCGCAGCGGTGCACGTGTTGGAGGCCACCACAAAATCCGTGGGATTGGTGCCGGTCAAGGTAACGCTGCTGATATGAAGAGGCGCGCCGCCGCTGTCCGTGACGGTGATGGAAATTGGCGCAGTGGAAGTTCCTGCGGCAACGTCTGGAAAGTCGATGGGGCTCACGGGTGCAAAGCCCACTACGGGTGTTGGACCCAGAGTCCAGGTCAGGATACTTTGCGTCGCGGTTATTCCGCCGGTGCCACCAGTGAACCCTGCATAGACCGTGGCAGCGCCAATCGTTCCAGGAATGTCGATTGTCCAAGTATGCGTGAACATAGCATTGGTCACGGTGTCAGTGATGGTCATGGTCAAAGAAGTGCCGTCATAGACCATGTGCACATCGAAGACATCCCCGCTGTGCAGATCTACACCGGATCCGGTCATGTCGACGAATGGGACCGTTGGTGAAGCGCCGTTGATGTAGAGTCCTGTGGAGTCAATGCCCTCACCAAAGTTGTCATACAAATCGAATTTCACGGCCACGCTATTTGGTATTCCTCCGGTGCCGGTCGTACTGTCGAGACCATAACCGAGCGGACCGCCGGCCACGCCGAGTGCTGCGGTGGAGTTACCTTGTAGCGCGAAGGTGAAACCATCGGCGGTGGTTCCGGGAGTTATTTGGAAGGTGAAATCGGTAACGAAGTTCTGGACGTTGACCTTCGTCGCGTACCATGCGCTGGAAGCCTCAAACTGACCACCGTCGGTAAGCTCTAGAAGCGATCCATTCAACTGGGCATTGCCATTCATCACCATAGCTCCGGCGGTGAAACCGTTACCAAGTTGCACGGTGCTGCCCAAATTTTGCGCCACGGTAAAACCGTTAATCATGGTGGCGCTTTGGCCGTCCGCGTTGGTGACGATGACGTTGTGCTCACCAAGTGTGGCGTTGGCGGCAATGCTCAGATTTACATTGATCTGCGTTGGAGAAACAAATGTGCAGGTATTTATGGTGCCGCCGAAGTCCGAGTCAAAGTTGCACGTGGGTGCCGGTTGGAAATTGGTGCCGGTTAAAGTTACGGTGGCGTTCGCAGTGCCTTGAAATTCTGCATTGGGAGTGACGCCCGTTAGAGTTGGTGCGGGAAGCGCTGTTCCGCCCACCACTGAAAATCCACCAACTAACGTAGTGGTCTGGGTATCGGTATCGGTAATGATTATGTTGCGCGCTCCCAGGGCTGCGCTGGCCAACACGTCTACGTTGGCGGTGAGCTGAGTAGCCGAATTGAAAGTACAGGAGTTGACTTCGATTCCCGCACCAAAGCTACAAATGGGATTCGGCAAAAAATTGGTTCCGGTGAGGACAACGTTCAGATTAGTTTGAGCTTGCGCGCCGGAATTAGGAGCAGCGCTAGTCAGCGACGGGGGCGGCGATATCGGGGTTACGGTGACGGTGACGACCGGCGGATTCGGATCCGTTATGCCGGCAGTATCAGTGACCGTAAGCGCCGCTTGGAAAGTGCCCGGAGTGGAAAATGTCACTGCGCCGGGATTTTGCACAGAACTCGTAGCTGGCGAACCGCCGCGGATCGACCAGGAATATCCGGTGATTGCTCCGGTCGTTGCCGTGCCGCTTCCCGCAAATGTAACTGACTGTCCCTGATTGATGGTCACGGTGGCCGTGGTTGGACTGGTAATCGTTCCCGTAGGTGGAACATCCGTGGGCGCGGTGGAAACTTGCACAAAACTTGCGATCGAAGGCACGCCTGCATTGTTAATCAAGAACAACATGTAATAGCCAGGGGGCGCGACGTTTCCATTAGGAGGACCGGTGACCGTCAAGGCTCCGGCACCTGCCGTAAAGGTGAGGCCGACCAGGCGTTGATCCATATTAAAAGCGTGGGTTACTGCGCCGTCTTTCATTAAGACCACAGAGGCGATGTTTGCGGCGTCCGGGGTCTGCACCTGGAACGATGTGCCATACCCAATCGCGGATGGAGTGACGGTGGTAATCGCGGGCCGCGTCGCGGGTGTGCCGTCGAGATTAAAAAGATAGGCCGGCGAATAGATCTCCACGCTGGGTTCATAGGTTCCGCGGGTTGGATTTCCTCCGGCAACCCACACGGTGGCGTCCGGCAATAGCAGCGCCACGGAATGATAAAGACGCGGCACCGCATTCGCGCCTGCGGACGACATGGTATTGGCAACCGGATCGTAAAGGTCAGCATTCAAGCTGGCGGTGCTGACATCTTCGTCGTTCACCGAACCGCCAACGGTGAGAACCTGGCCGTTGGGCAAAATCGTGGCATTCATCTCAATGCGCGGCGCGGACATCGAGGGGCCGTAGGTCCAAGCCGGAGTGGTAGCAGAAAGATCGATAATTTCCGTCGTGGCCGTGGCGGGATTACCTCCACCGAAGATGATCACTTTCGGCGCGTAATTGTTTGCAGGCGTTAAAGGCAGAAGCACTGAAGAACCATACGTCCGGGTTCCTCCATAATTCGTGGTGGCGATTACGTTCGACCAGGTGTTGGTCGACGGATCAAAGGTTCGGGATTGCGTCGTTGATCCAGAGTAAAAAACTTTGCCGTTTGGCAAGACATGCATGCGTGGGTAAAGCGGCGGCGTCCAGGGAGCATTCGATGGGGCCGCCCAACCAACTCCAACCTTGTAAATTTCCACTTGGGAATTTGTGCCGCCAGTTTCATCCAGCCCGGAAAATATCATGACACGGCCATCGCCGAGAACAGTGCTCGTGGGATACCAGCGCCCATGCGCCATGTTTTCCATGTCCACGAAAACGTTTGTGGTTGGGTTGTAAATCGATGTCCGGTTCCAACCGAAGAAGGGATCGTACTGAAGATTGCCACCCATAATGAATGGCCGGCCGTCGGGCAATACAATCATTCCATTGCAAAACATATCCCAACTCTGGGTTTGCGTGGTGATGGTGTTGCTCGACGGGTCCCACACCCCAACGTTAAAAATCGACTGCGCCGGATAGTTTCCGGAGCCGGAGACCACTAAAATCTTACCGTTGGACATGAGCGCCGTGTGTACCGGATTGATGGACATCTGTGTGGGCAGCGTTTGCCATGTGCCTATCACATTGGCCTGGCCATGCGCCGCTGGCACGTAGAAAGCTGCGATTAGCAACAGAGTGACAACCAAAAGGGATGTAAGAACACTAAGCGGTTTGCTCATGTCGGAGCCGAACAATATCGTTTGAATAAGAGCTTGGGAGTTAGCCTTGCGGCCGGGGTAATACATCAGGAATGCCTCCTTGGTTCTAACAACGCGGCACACCGGCCGCCACTGTCTCAAAAAGATACAAATCCTTCCGTCTGAAGAGCTAGACCTGTTACGTCTATTACTGCATCCCCGTGCCCACACTAAGTCTTTTCTTTACAATTAGTCTCACTGAGAATTTGTCCAGTCATTTTCCGTGTAATGGAAAACGCATGGCTTTGGGAATGGGGATGACTACGGACTACTGCTTAGCGAAGCGGCGAATGAACCAGATGCGAACAAAATTTAAGCAAATACTGAAGGCTTGAAGGATGGAAGCGGGAACTTCGTGAAAATCCCAATTTACGCGGGTAAACTACAAACTGAAGTTGTGGGGCTGTAGCTCAGATGGATAGAGCATCGGTTTCCTAAACCGGTTGTCGCGAGTTCGAATCTCGCCAGCCCCACCATATTTCTCAAGGATTTGGTTCGACTCCCGTCAGATGCCTTTGCACATTCTTTGCACAATGCCGTAAATTTTCCAGGTCTTTTGACTGCTTCCGCTTCGCTGCTCGCAAGGGAAACGGGCGCAAATTTGGAAACCGCTCGTTACAGTAAACGGGTGCGGCCTTCTCCTCAGGTCAAGGCCCGCATTTTAATTTTCCGGGACAAAGGCTTAACTAGGTTTGATGCCTTCAGGCTTTGAGCGATCTTTGCACAATGCTTCGAGCTGCTCCATGGCCAGAAGCGTGTTTTCAGGTACATCTTTGATGTAGTGCCGTTCGGTTGTGCTCACGTTTGAATGGCGCAGAAGTCCCTTTGCGGCAAGCGAGCCTTTTGAAAGCACCGAAATTGCCGTCGCGACCCCGCGCCTCAATGCATACCAACCGTGCCATTCAATCCCTGCTGCTTTTAGGGTCGGAATCACCACGCGGCTGGCGAGGTTGTTGAGGTCGAGCGGCTTTCCGGATGGCCCACGCAGAATCGGGCCCGACACAGGATTCTTGTCAAGAGCGCGCAACGCGGAAAGCGTTGTGTTGAGAGGCTCGATAACGGGAACAGGCTTAGCGCTTCCCTCGGTCTTAGGTGAGCTCGCGTGCGTGTGCCACACGGATCGTCGTACCTGCATTCGCCGACCGTCGAAGTCTTCCCAGCATACGCCACGCGCTTCGCCAGGGCGCAAGCCAGCAAAGAACATTAAAGCAACCGCAGCGCCCGCTTTCGGTTCGCCGGCTTTGTCCAGAGCTTCCATCATGGCCAAAACCTCATCGGGCGAGGCCGCATAAGTTTCTAACGGCTTTGCTGCTTTCTTAGGGATCATTGCGTCGCGAATGGGATTTACTCCGTCGTATGCCCCTTGGTTCTTTGCATAGGTGAATACACCGCTGAGAAAGGACTTAATGTGTTTTAACGTGGTCCGGCCAAGCTCATGCTCCCGATGGATTTGGGCCAGCAAACTCCCAGCATCTACGGTGCGAAAGTCACGAACGATAATTCTGCTTAGGCGCAATGTGAGGTAACTCTGCCACAGTGTTTGATAGCCGTTCGCCGTTGAGGGCTTGAGGTTTTGCACGACGAATGGCAGATAATAATTTTCTACAAACTCTGAAACTGGCAGTGTGCCTTCCGGGCGCGTGCGACGTTCGCATGGGCATTGCGGTTTATCCTTTTGCAGCTAGTGAAAGTCTTCCAGATTCAAATCACAAATTCCTTGCTCGGTGATGTCGTTGCGGTATTAGAGCATCACCGCCGCGGACCGATATACCCAGCCTCAGTCCGAGACTGGGGCGCCCAAAAATCGGGCTAGGGGTTTGCGTCCGAGCCACTCGCCTCGACCCAGCGGATCCGAGCCTTCACGTTAGCTAATTTGGTACTGTCAGTACCCAGTTTCGAGCTTGACTCAAACGGCGCCGAGTATAAAATCCCAGCCAACCGGAGTACGAAAATAGCAGAATGCTAGCAAGGAGAAGGCATGGAAAAGAGAACGCTTCTGAGGATTGGTCTAGCGGCTGTGCTGCTATTGCTTGGGTCCGCAACGCCCGCGTGGTGTACCCCTGTGGTGGGGGCATCAATCGTTGTCGATCCTGATCCTGGAACGCCACCGCCAGGGGAGTATTGGTACAGTTTGGCCGTCCCAGAGCCTAATGGCATCACATTTAATCTAGGCGACAAAATCTATTTTTATGGGATGTCCGGGGTGACGGGCGCGTTCGCGAATACAGGCCAAGTCATTGCGGATGCGGAGCTTGGAGCTGCGTTCGCCAACGATGTATCGTTTACCGCTAGCACAGCCACATTTGAGTTTGCCTTTCCCGCGTCATGCACGACTTGCCCGACTTCCGACACATTTCCTAATGACCAGGGCGCACCCTATGGGACTTTAGTGATCGACCCACCAGCGGGCAGTACTCTAGGAACGATCGATTGGGCGATCATTCAAGGAGGAGTAACAACGTTTTCCGGAACAGTAGAGGGGCCGGTCGCGCCGACTCCCGAGCCAACAAGCCTGTTGCTCTTAGGCACCGGGCTGCTGGGCTTCGGTGCTAGAAAGTTCAAATTGTGGTGCCGTAGTCCGCGGGCGTGTTCCTAGCGTATCATCGTTACATTGCGCTAAGTGCCGGCTAGACACCTTGCCGGACAGATGGAACTTATTGGGTTCGACGATCCTGCCAAAGTTGAACACCGGTTTCGTAATCGGCAGGTCGTGCCTTGATTCCCATTCTCTGCGTCCGACAATTTTGCACGTTCCTTTGCACATTCGCTCCCGAATGGGCCCAGACAACCCATTTCACGCCGAATGAGAGCACCGCAAACGGCAGAGAACGCTGCATCCAGCCTCAAAGACACCGATTCCTAAACCGGTTGTCGCGAGTTCGAATCTCGCCAGCCCCACCATTCCTGATAATTTCTTAATACGCAGCGCGGCCATAAAGTCCGCTGCACCGCGCTGCGATCGAGACCGGCAAAGAAGCTAGCGAGGGCAAACCGTTTCGCCCGCAGAAAAATTCCACTGACTCCGATCAACTATTGCTTGTCGTAAACGGAGACGTAGCTCTTGCTGGAGTCCTCCGCACTTCTTGCAGAGATGGTTGTTTCCTTTCCATCTTTGGAAATCTCCGTCTTGGTCTTGGCTACAACCTTGCCACCTTTCTTCAGGGTCGACTCATACAGATATGTGCTAACGCGCTTGATAGCGATGGCATCGGCGCCGAAAGGTCCAGTTCCAGTTATCGGATAATCTTTGCCGTCGTATTTCGCGCTAAAGCTAAACGAAATCGGACTGCCTTCCGCGGCAATTCCGGTGTTGGCGTACTTCACAGAATCGCCGTCAGCTTCCACTTTTCGCGTCATTTCTTTGGGCGCAGGAATACCGGTGTATTTCGACTTATCCAGGTTTAATTTCCACGTTCCGAACAGTGGATTGTTCTGCGCAAAGAGTTGAGTGGAAACCATGGCAGCCAGCGCCACAACAGCGAAATATCCCAATGTACGTTTCATAGGTTTCTCTCCTTGAATTTTGTATTTGATCGTTCGGTTGCTCACTCGCGAAATGAGCGGGATGGGTTTTGGGCCCGAAAATTCCTGGCCGCAAAGTACGCTGGCGTACACCTTGTGTCAATAAGTTTGTTAACAACGGCCTGCTCTTTTTCTTATGGGCTGGGAACGGTCTGGCAGATTTCTTTTGAACGCGCGCTTTCCTGGCCCTTGGGATTGATCGACGTAACCTGGTAGCAATATCTCTCGCCGGATTGCACCGCCGGGTCTTCGTAGCTGTTTGTGTTCGAGCTTCCAACTTTTATATAGGTTTCGCTTCGGTAAGGCCGGCGATAAACGTTGTAACTAACAGCGCGCGGAACACTATTCCAATTCACTACGATTTTATGAGGCTTAGAAGGCGCCAGAGGCTGCTGGCTACGGATCGGATGCCAATACAAAACTAAAAACAGTAAGATTCCGGCTGCCAACAATGCCGATGCCAAACGTTTAAAAATTGTCATTCGCTTCCACGCATGATTCTTAACCATCCGATAGTAAGCCAATTTTGCTGCTTGATCTTCCGTCTGCTTAAGACTTCGACCGAGTGATAAACAAACTTGCGACCAGCGATTCGCCTAAACGCAGCAATTCTTTCAAGCCGTAAATACCTGAAAGGCCGGAAGGTCAGACGACTGGCCTCATTTGGCGATGCGGCAATCGCTTACTAAGTGCGAATCCGCGTTGCAAAGGGCGTGCTAAAGTACACTCTCGCCGCGAAATTTCCGAAGATGATGGAAACTCAAAAAATCGGCCGTTACGAAATTATTGAGGAAAAGGGCCGTGGGGCCATGGGCGCGGTGTACATCGCGCGCGATCCAGCAATGGATCGCATCGTGGCGCTGAAAACGATTCACTCGCTCGCGCTCAGCGGGCCGCAAGCCGATGAATTTCGCGAGCGTTTTTACCAGGAAGCGCGTGCTGCAGGAGGGCTTTCGCATCCCGGTATCGTGACTATATTTGATGTTGGCGACCAGGACGGAGTTCCGTACCTGGTGATGGAATTTATCGAGGGGCGCACCCTGGCCGAGGCCGCAAAAAATGGCCAGCGATTTACCTTCGAGCGTGTTTGCGAGATTGGACAGCAAGTGGCGGAAGCGCTCGCGTATGCACACAAGCACGGGGTCATTCATCGGGACATCAAGCCCGCTAACATACTGCTGACCTCCGAGGAAAAATACGGCGTGGAGCGACCCAAGATTACTGATTTTGGAGTGGCCAAACTCGGCGCCGCGCAACTCACCTCCACCGGGCAAATTCTTGGAAGTCCAGCGTTCATGCCGCCGGAGCAATTTACTGGTGCGCCGATTGATGGACGCAGCGACCTCTTTTCGTTAGGTGTGATTTTGTATTGGATGGCCACGGGAGAGTATGCATTCCCGGGCGAGACGCTCACCGCCGTGTCGTACAAAGTGGTGAATACCGAACCAGTTCCGCCGCGAAAGTTGAATCCCGGCGTTCCTTCCGCGTTCGACCAAATTATTTTGAAATGTCTGGCCAAGGCGCCCTCCGACCGCTACGCCACAGGAGAAGATCTCGCGCGCGACCTCGCCGAGCTGCGAGCCGGACGCACCACTGCGCAATTGCAGGCGCCCGTGCCCATATCGGGTACTGGAAATTCCGGCGGCATCACGGACGTTACTTTGGATTCGCATCCCGCAGTGCCGCTGACAGCGCAGGGTACGCAGCAATGGCGCGTTGCGGAGATACCTCTGACAGTTGTGCCGCAGAAAAAGCGGACTCACTGGATCGGGACGACCATCGGGTTGATTTTCGCCGCGCTACTCCTGGCGGGTGGTTGGTATGGCTATGCGCACCGCGAACGTATCGCGGCAATTCTCGACCCCAACGCGGGGCCGGAACCCGTGGCGGACACAGAGCCCCCTGAACCGACATCCAAATCCGATAAAACTGCAACGCCGCCGAATCAACAGTCGCGAAATGAAAATTTGAACAAGCAACCATCCAAAAGCGGCGCCAGGAATGCAACGCTTCCGAGAACTACCGTGTCCGCTTTGCCGCCGCCTCCGCGGGTGGACTTCGATCCAAAACAATTGGACCCAAACGCCAACGCGAAATTAAAAATTGAAGCCGATCACTTCCCCGCCAACGTGGCCTTTACCGTGGAAATGGGCGGGAAAGTTTATTTTGAACGCGGCGGAAACAATAACCAGCAGTTGTTTGATGACCTCTACGTGCCGCCTGGAGTTACCGAGTTTCGAGTGATCGCCGGGGAAGGCGCGAATCGAAAAACTTCCAACATTGTGAGTGCCGAATTTAAGCCCAAGAAGAAGAAAACTTTGCGCATCGAATTACGGACGCAAGGCCAGAAAAATGGCTCAGCAGTTCCGTCTGGCGTTTATAACGACTCTCAAATTGTAGTGACCCTCAAGTAAGCCCGTGCAGCGCCCCGCTAAGCGAAAAGTAAATGTTTCGTAAGAGACATGTCCACATTGGTCTCCTGCCCTTAACTTGGGCCCGCAACAACGTACTTTCGTTCTACGTTAAGGATAGACACGTGCATGGATCTTGGGGACATCTGGGTGGTGGACCAGGTATGTCCCACCGTGTCGACGAGCGGAGCCTGTCGTGGTTAGAGTTTTATCATCAATCGATAAGTATGGTGGCGTTTCACAACGACGGCCGGCCGCAAAGGATAGACCAGCGCCGGAGGCCGCCGCAGATGCGAATCCAGCAGCAAATCCTACTGGCGTGGAAAGCGACAAAATCGAGAATATACGGCACGCATTATTGAATTTTCATTTGCTGCTGCGATGCCAACGCCTTTATGAAGTGGATCATCCGCAGCGGATTGCCACTTTAGGATTGGCCTACGATTCCCTGCACTCCATAGTAGGGCGCCATAAACTCGAAGTGCATGTGATGCGCGATGGATTGGCATCCCCGGCGCTCGGCGACGCCTTGTTGCCCGACGACACAGGCGAGATGCTGGGACTCTCAAACGTGTTGCGGCAGGCGGGGATCAGAAGAATTTCCTTCCTGCCAAAAGTTCGCTTGCAGGAACTGGACGGCCTCGCCGAGCTCATCAAGGTATCATTGATGACGATGGGACCGGCGACTACCGGACAGAGGTCAGCGAAAACATCGGATAGTGAGGCCAAGGCCACGCAGGATGTTTGGTGGGTGACGAGTCTTGCAGCACGAGATGTGGAAGGGATTCTGGTCAATACTCAAGTGGATCGAAAAGTAGACACACTCTTAACCAGCTTGATTTCCACGCTGGTAGCGTATGGCGGCCATTCTCCACGCGTCGATTCCGAAAACGTCGTGCGACTGCCGGGCTCAGATGACCTGATTGCCACATTAAAACTTCTGGCACGCATCACTCTTCCCCTCGAACCGGCTCGCGAACTAAGTCCTGAGGCAGGCGCGAGAGAGATCCGCGAAGCGATGGAACAAGCCAGTCACGATGCCGTGCGGCTGCTGTTAAGCGCGATCTCGCAATACTCGCCGGAAGAGGGTGAGCTCCCACATTTTTATGTGAAGCGTTTGGCGGAGAGCCTGATTTTTGAGTATTTGCTCGCGGAATTCTCGGCGGGCCCATTGACACCGGTGATGGTGCGGCCGACGTTTGATCGCTTGGGCGAAGTATTCGTCACGGCGGGAAAGTTTCCCAGCCCACATGGCACTGATAACCACGCTCCTTCGGCGTCCGTTAAGGAATCATCGTTGGCAGCCACATGGGCCGCGGAAAGTTATCGCGACAAATTGGTGACACGCTTCTGGCTAGAGCTCCCGCCCCGCGAAAAGTCCCTGGTATTACGAGGACCGGATTTGTGGAGCGTGCCGGTACTGGCCTTGCGTCAAACGTTGGGAAATCTCGCGGATGCCGGCGCCGATGCGCCGCGCCGCGAAGCACGCCACATTGTTTTGAATTTTGCCAGGCGACTGGATCATGAGGATCCTCGCGCGCGACAAGCAGTGGCCGCCGGACTTAACGAATTCTTGCCGATCATCGAATCGTTGTGGCCCAACCAGTTACCCGAAGATTTAAACAAGGCCGCGCTGGCGGCGCTGCAAATTGAGCGCGAGCCGCAAACGGCCGCAGCGTTGGCTGCATTTATCGAATCGCTTAGCCACATAGCGGTGGTACGCGGAGATTATGCCAGTTTTGAAGCGATGCTTTTGGCATTGGAACAGCCCACCCGTGATTTCGACCATGCCAATCCTTCTGCGCTGGCAAAACGTCTCTTCGCGCAGGAACGCGTGTTCCTGCTGGTGGATGCTGGACTTGCGCACCGCGCCTTGGACCCGGTTTTGCCCAGACTGCTGGTGCGAGATCCTGATAAATTGCTGGACCGGCTTACCTTTTTGCTGGGCGAAGCCCGCGGGACCAGCTTGTTGCCGGCCATGGCCCGCCTGATACGCACCATCGGCGTGCCGGTGTTGACAATTCTCGAGACTCGTCTCTACGAAGCTCGTCCGCAGCGCGTGACCGCCGCGATTAAGTTGCTTGCGGCCGCTGATCCGGACCGATTGCTGCGCGGACTTACGCGCGCTCTGGCCAGCTGGGAATGGAACATGCAAGATTTGGCGATTAGCGAGTTATCACGCCCGACAAACGCTCCCAACGCGCAGACTGCCGCGTTCGTATTTTCCAGCGTACTCGTAAGTGCTCACCCGCTGGTCGTTCCAATGATGATTGATCAGATCGGGCTCAGTGGTGAAAGGTCCGCGATTCCGCAGTTGATGGAAATTGCCTCCGGCGAACACACCACCTTGCGCGACCAGTTCGTGCGCATCAAAGCCATCGAGGCCCTTGGCCGATTAAGGGCCACCGAGTCCGTGCAACTACTGCATCTACTCGCTGAGCGTCGCAGCGGAATAGCCTTTGCGGAACCTTCCGGTTTGCGAGCAGCGGCCCAGGACGCCTTAGCTTTGATCGAAGACCGCGCGATTTCGGCGTCGGTCCGAGCCACGTTCGATGCTCCGAATACGCACACCCCGCTTTACGCCGTTCCGCGACGGTACACGCGGGTGCCGCTGGATAGTCCTCTGCGCGCGCAGGTGAGCGCCAAAGCCGCAGGAGCGAGCCTGGCACAAGTGAAAACCATCAGTTTGGGCGGAGCCTACCTGGAAAGCTCAAGAGCTCTTTCTGTTGGAGAGTCCGTACAACTGGAAGTGCGTTCCGGTTTGGGGAAAAAAATTCATTGCACCGCGATTGTTCGCAACAGCACTCCTGGCGGTAACGGCGTGGAATTCGTATACATGAACGATGAGGATCGCAACAAGCTCCGCAAATTAGTGCTGCGCAAAATGCCCAGCTAGTTCTTCGTTTGGCGCTACAACTGCTGAACTAACCCCTGAAACTGTTAACGCCGGCCTGAACTGAAACGCTCTGGACTTCAGCCCACAAACAAAATGGTTCTCGCTAACCTACAGGATATTTGGTACGGTGATGCCGCGATTACCTTATCGACGTGGTGCCAATAGGGAGCGTAGCTTGTTTCGTCCCCGTCCGCAGGGTTTCACAGAGGTGGTATGCTCCTCGCCATAGCAGGGATTTTCCTGATACTCGGCTTATTGGGACTGGCTGCTTTCTACTGTGCTAAAGAACAATTACAGGCGGTGTTGCGCGATGGAGACGTGTTAGGCAGGCCGCCAGTCCGGCGCGCGGACTCGCGCGTGAGCTAGATTCCACGGCAGAACATGCGTGCTGAGATGGCCAATTCGCACGTTCCGGAAAACTCAAGCCGCGGCCTCGTCTTAATTTTGCCGGTCTTGCTCGCTCTGATGCTCGGGTTGTTTGCCGCAAGCGCCACTCCACAGGCCGTCCATTCGCAATCCTCCTCTACTTCGGCAGCGAATACATCCGAAACCAATTTAAAGGCGCTCGTCCGGGATATCCTGCAGAACGAACTTCGCGCGCAGACTGAGGATCACTCTTTGTGGTGTTACCGCAAACTGACCGACAAAGATGGCAAGCAACAATTGTTTGCAGCGTGCCAGACCAAAGCGCTGGAGATTGACCGACTGATGGCAGTTAACGGAAAGCCTCTGACTGAGGAGCAATGGAAGCAAGAGAACCAGCGCATCGAACAGCTTTTGAATAGCCGCTCTCAGCTGAAGAAAGAAAAGCAGCAGCAACGCGAAGACGGCGAGCAAGCCACGCACCTGCTGCAAATGCTTCCTGACGCATTTCTGTTTCAGCAGCAAAATAGCGAAGCCAACCGTATAACGTTGCACTTCACCCCCAACGCCGAGTTTCGCGCTTCCGGCGCATCAGAAGCGGTTTTTCACCATATGGAAGGAACTTTGATTCTCGACGTCAAACAAAAGCGCCTGGTGGAAATCAGTGGCCGCCTGAACAGCGACGTTAAATTCGCGGGTGGTCTTCTGGGACATCTCGACAAGGGCGGCACTTTTTACGTGAAACAGCAAGAAGTTGGCCCGGGCTGTTGGGAAATGACGCGCATGGACGTGCAAATGAACGGCAAGGCGCTCTTTTTCAAAACGATCTCGGTACGCACCCGAGAGATCGACACGGATTTTCACGCCGTACCTGCTGCGGCCTCCATCCAACAAGTAGCGGCATTAACCAACGAAAGTAACGAAAAGACTCAACTTCGCTCACAGAGATAAAGAGGTCTCCCTCTCCGCATTCTGAAGTTTCACTGCCGCACATCGGGGTAAAGAATGCTCGCTGCGCTCGTTTTTGAATGAACGGGCTCCATCACCTAAATATTCCCGCTCTCCATTGCATTGCCTCGACAACCTAGCGGTAATTTTGCTGCTTCTTCGTCCGCTGCTAAGCTACGATGAATCCTTTTCAAACAGATGGAGCAGTAATGACTACAGCTGCATGGATTATTGTGGTGGGAACCGTGGCAGGACTTTGCACTACCTTCGCGTTCGTGCCACAGGTAATTAAAATCTGGAAGCAGGGTGGCCGGGATTTATCCTACGGTATGCTTGCGCTCTATTTGATTGGCGCGATTTTGTGGTTCATCTATGGAGTTTTGCTGCACGCCCAAGCCGTCATCATCACTAACTTCGGAACAGCCATCGTGATTGCATTCGCCACCGCGATGAAAGCTTGGACGGCAAGACGCGACGATATCAGAGCATCGGTCATGAGAGCGGCCGAGCGCCACTGAACCAGGAAATCGCAATATATCTACCGGATGGACCCTTCCTGGGAGCGCCCCGGCACGCCCGCCCGGTTTTTCTCTTTGCCACATTGCTATAAGATAAGTACATAGGTTACCTTCCCGTAACAGGAGAACGAATGACGGTTGTGGCCATCACGATGGGAATTCTGGTTGTCGCGCTGGTGGTTTGGATGCTGCTGCACAGCACGCAAGCGGAACGCAAAAGCGACCTGCTGGAATCGCAAATGACCGAATTGCGCCATGAATTGCAGACCATGGCCACGGCGCAAGCGCAGAGTAGCGGGCAAATCTCCGCCATCGGGCAAAGCGTATCTCAACGCCTGGAAAGCGTGACGAAAGCTTTGCAGGATGGAGTCGCCAATTCCGCTACCATCGCCACGCATGGGCAGACCGCCATTGCCACAGAATTGAGAAACGCTCGCGAACAGATGGGCCAGATTCAGAAACAATTGGGCGAGTTCCATGAGTTGAGCCGCAACGTTTCCTCCGCCACAAAATCACTCGAAGATATTCTCGGCGGCGCGAAAAGCCGCGGGATCCTGGGTGAAGTGACGCTGGAGCGCCTGCTGGAAGATTGCTTGCCGCCATCGCAATTTTCCTCGCAACACCGCTTCTCTTCGGGCGAGACCGCCGACGCGGTGATTTTCCTGCGTGACAACAAACTGATGTCCATCGACTCCAAATTTCCTCTCGATGCGTTTCGCCGTATTTCCACGGATGGCGACGATGCCAGGAAGCAGTTTGCCAGCGCAGTGAAAGGTCACGTGGATTCCATCGCGCGTAAATATATCGTGCCAGGGGAAGGCACGCTGGATATGGCGCTGATGTTTGTTCCATCGGAAAGCGTTTATTACGAACTGCTGATGCTGGCCGACAGCAAAGGGCAGCAATTGGACAGCTATTGCCGCAGCAAAAAAGTAATCGCGGTTTCGCCCAACACGCTTTATGCGCACCTGTGCGTTATCGCCATGGGTCTACGCGGCATGCAGATCGAAGAAAACGCTACGCGTATTTTTTCCAGTCTCTCCGGAATGCACAAGCAGATGGAAACCTTCACGGATGTGTTTGAAAAGCTTGGCACGCACATCAAAAATTCCCAGCAGTGTTACAACGACGCTGACAAGAGGCTCGAGAAAACGCAAAATACTCTGGACAATTTGCTGGGCACCAGCTCCACCCAAGCCGCGTTGGAAGTGCAAGGCACTTTAGCCCTGCCGATCGATTCCACTGGCTCAGCTGCTGCTGCAAAGAAAAGCGCGTAGTTCAATCGCAAAAAAAGTCCGGCTTTGAGCCGCCCCGTCATCTTGATCTTGGAAAGACCGCTATCGTGCCGGTCGCGACGCCTTCGGCGTGGGATGCGCAATCACCGGCACCAAGCGAATCGAAATAAGAAAGCTTCCTCGTTTGCGCCCCACGACCTCGAAGTGCGCCGCGTTCTCCGGGCCGCCCGAGGACAATTGCCGCACCGTATCGCCGCCCGTTAGCTCAGCAATGTCCGGAGCAAGGTTTTTGGCGTCCAGCACGACCTTGGCGGTTGTGCCGCGCACGCTGACGGTCAGTTGGCGATGTTCTCCAGGCGCGAGCGCGGAAGAGTCGGCATGCAACGCCAGCTCAAGAAAAGTCATGGTAAAAGCTGGAAAAGCGTTTTTTCCGCAACTGATTTTGACGGGCACAAGCCCAGGTTCCAGGTCGACAGGCGGCAAAACGACGAGAGATGTAGCCGACGAAGCCAGCACAATACCCGGCAGCCCACCGATAGTTACGCTATTTGCATCAGCATCGCCGCAAAATCCATGACCGAGAATATCGAAGCGATCGCTAAGCGACGCGATGCGCGGCACAGAATTTATCTCAACCAGCGAAAGCTCTGACTCGGTGGGCGCGACGATGGTAGTTGGCACCCGTCCGCGTCGCCCCTCGATTGCGCCAAAAATGACTCCCGGATTCAGCGGCGCGACCAGCAAAGCGCGTCCGGACTGATCGGTAGTGAGCCGGTCTCCATTGGAAAATGCCACGGTGACGCCGGGAGTCAAGCGCCCATTCACATCGAGGACCGCCAAGGTGGCACGCTCCCCGGAAACAATCCTGCGCGGCAACAGCAAAATCCGCGCACCCGCAGGATTAGGCGCCTGCTGCGCATACGCGCCGCAAGCAAACAGTACCGCACAAAGGCCGGACAAGAGGCGGTGGCGTGAAGACATTCAGGAATTGTAGATTACTGGCCGGGAAAGAAGAAGGTCCGGCTGGATTGCGGGTCAATCAAATCAAACGCGCCATTGACAAGTTGGCTTGATGGAGCTCCACTTGTCGCCAATTCACTGCTAATCAGTAAGGTTCAAAGGCTTTCTTGCGCCCAACTGTCTGTTAGCGTGGGAACTGGGGTTGTTGGTCCCAGCATGCCCCGGGTGTGCATCGCGACCACGCGTTGGCGTAACCATCCGGAAAAGGGGATTTGTGCGTATTGTCAGCGGTGGGCAGAGCGACGTCGGGCAGCAACGAGCCAACAATGAAGATTGTTTCCGCATCGTGCCGTCTCTGAATCTGTTCGTAATTTCCGATGGCATGGGCGGAGAAGCCCACGGAGAAATCGCCAGCGCCATGGCCGTGGAAACAGTGGTCAACACTTGCATGGGTGAAGAGACAGAAACAGTTGCAGCCACCATAGAGATGCAGCCCGCCTGGAGTGAACAGACCAGGCGGCTCTTTAACGCCGCGCACCTGGCGAACAAAAGGATTTATGAATCAGCGGAGGCAAATCCGCAACAACAAGGCATGGGCGCCACCCTTACCGCGGCATGGATCAACGAAGAAAAACTCAGCGTCGTGCACGTGGGCGACAGCCGGGTATATCTGCTACGCAGCGGAGTGTTGCAGCAGCTAAGCAGCGATCACTCCCTGGTGGCCGAACAGGTGCGACGCGGAATTTTAACCTCCGCGGAAGCGGAACACAGCGAGTTGCAGAGTGTGTTGTTGCGGGCCCTGGGGACGCAGCCGGAAGCTGAGGTAGACGCCGAGGAGCACACCCTTTTCCCTGGCGATATTTTATTGCTGTGCACCGACGGTTTAACGCGAATGGTGGCGGAGCAGCAAATTGCGGCAACTTTGCAATCAGAATCCGATCCGGGCAAAGCGGCGGAAAAACTTGTGGCGCTGGCAAATGAAAATGGCGGCGCAGATAACGTAACGGTAGTAGTGGTGCATATGGAACCGAAAGAAAACGGATTTCTGTCGTGGTTGCGCCACGGGGCGCAGAAAAATGCGGGCAAAAACGGCTCGGCATGAGGATGTGAAATGGCGAAGCTTACGCTGATGTTCGAAGAAAAGACCGTAAAGGAAGTGTCCCTTGGGGCGCGGCCTGTGGGAATTGGGCGGTCGCCCGACAACGATCTGACAGTCGACAATCTGGCGGTTTCTAATCATCACGCGCGGGTCTATCTGGACTCCGGCAAAATGGTGGTGGAAGATCTCAAGAGCCTGAACGGCACCTTCGTCAACGAAATGCGGGTGGAGCGCGCCACCCTTAAACATGGCGATTCAATCCACATCGGCAAGCACCATATTAAGGTAGACGCCACCGGCGAAGCCCCGGCCTCTTACGGCTCAGAGCGCAAAAATGCCACTCCGAGAATCAACGAAACCATGGTGCTCGATACCAAAATGCGTCGCGAGATGCTGCAACAAGCCGCAGCACTGGGCGAGCGCACCCAGTTGGCTGCCGGGCGCCTCCGAGTTCCCACGCTGGTGGTCCTCGGCGGCAAAACCGACCGCCAAGAATACACGCTGACCAGCAAGTTGACGGTCATAGGAAAGTCTCACTTGGCCACGGTGCGCTTGAGTGGATGGTTTAAGCCAAAAATGGCGGCGCAAATCAATAAGCACGATGACGGCTATTACCTGGGAGCCGGTGATAAAGTGCCCTCGGTGAATGGCACGCCCATTCAAGGCCCTGTGCAACTGAAGGACGGCGACCAGGTAGAAGTTTGCGGCGTGCGCTTGAATTTCATCTTCCGCGAGTAACCCGAGAGGCGATGGCAGATTCGTCAGGCGGAAAACAACGGCCGCGAGGATTTACGGTTTTCATCGAGCTGCTGCAGGCCTGGTGGCAGCATCGCGTTTCGTTTCTGATCAGTCTGATCATCACGATTACCGCGCTGGGTCTCTACGTTTTTACTTACATCGGCGAGCATCCCAGTCCCCTGCTGGTTTTTATGGAGCGGCTGGAACTCGATGCCTTGGATACGCGCTTCCGCCTGCGACCGGCGAAATACACTCCCCCTGATTCCCGTATCGTAATCGTCGACATCGATCAAAAATCGCAGGAAGGACTAGGCAAATGGCCGTTTTCGCGAAGCCACTTCGCCACCATGCTCGACGTTCTGCGCGAAGATGGCGCGAAAGTAGTGGGTTTCGATATCACCTTTGACAAGCCTGATCAAACCGGCGCCCCCGTTCGAGCGCTGGCCGAAAAACTGGCAAAGCGCAAAGCCGCAGGCGAACCTATAGATCCAAAGCTGGAAGAAGAAGTTAAGGCTTTAACAGTGGAATACGACGCCGATAAGCAATTCGGCGAAGCCATCCAGAAATTTGGCAACGCAGTGCTCGGAAATTTCTTTTTTCCAAAAGAGGAGCTGCAAGGAACTGATCAAGCTACCTTGAATTCCTACGCGGACCTCGTGCAATGGTATTCGCTGGCGCAAAACTCTCTGAATCCCTCAACCGGCAAACAAGATTTTGTAAATTTGATGCAGCGCTTTGATGCCAACAACATCCTGTACACCGCAACGATGGCTAATATCCCGGCTTTGCTAAACCCCGACAATAACAATACCGGTACCATGGGATTCTTCAACGTGCTTCCGGACGCTGATGGTGTGCTCCGCAGAGCGCTGCTGGTCGTTCCCTTCAATCGCTCCGGCAAACTCGCGGAGTCTGAGCTTTACGGATCGTTGGAAGTGCAAACCATCCGTCTTTATCTGGGCGTGCCCTCCGAACAAGTGACGGTGAATTACAACCAGACCGGCATCGTCAGCCTGCAATTTGGAGACAAGCTGCAGGTAAGACCGGACAGCATCGGGCGCATGGCCATTAACTATCGCGGCCCGGAGCGCACCTATCCTTATTATTCGATCGTGGATGTAGTACAGCGCAAACTTCCCGCCGGAACTTTCAAAGGCAAAATCGTTCTGGTTGGCGCCTCAGCCACCGGCATCGGAGACTCGCGCACACCACCTTACGGCGGGATCACCTATCCCGGAGTAGAAGTTCACGCCAACGCCATCGATAACATGCTGAATCACCAGGCGCTCACCAGGGGCGCCGCACAGGAACTGTCGGACATCGCGCTGATCCTGTTCTTCGGCATACCCGTAGGAATTTGGATGGCGTTGGTAGCGCCGCGATGGATGTGGTTCGGACTCAGCTTTGTGGTGCCGCTGGTATTAATTGATTATGCCGCGTTTCTGCGCGGCTGGTGGCTGAACTTCAGCGTTCCGGCGCTCACGCTGGTGTCGAATGTTTTGCTGGTATCGCTCTATCGCGCGTTGGTGGAAGAAAAAGAAAAACGCCGCATTCGAACCGCGTTTGGCCAGTACCTCAGTCCGGAAGTGATTCGCAGACTACTTCGGAATCCCAAGTTGGTGGAACCAAAGAAAACAGAAATCACTGTGATGTTCAGCGACATTCGCGGCTTCACCACCATTTCCGAGAACCTGGATGCGCAAGACCTCGCGCTGTTCCTCAATCAATATCTGTCGGATATGACTGGCCTGGTCTTCGAATATCAGGGAACTCTGGACAAGTATATTGGTGACGCGGTGATGGCCTTTTGGGGCGCGCCATTTGAAGTTAATGATCATGCAGCGAGTGCTTGTAATTCCGCATTGAAGATGATGCAACGGGTGCGCGAAATGCAGCGCGAATGGAAGGCCCAAGGCAAGCCGCAGCTTGATATCGGAATCGGCTTAAACAGCGGTGTTGCCAGCGTCGGAAACATGGGCTCCGCGCTGCGCTACGGATACACGGCGCTGGGAGACACCGTAAATCTATCCTCGCGGCTGGAAGGCCTCAACAAAGACTACGGCACCCATATCATCGTGAACGAGACAACCTACGCAGCGACACGGGGGGCTAATTTTGTATATCGCGAACTGGACCTGATCCGCGTAAAGGGCAAAACTCACCCTGTAATGATTTATGAATTGATCGCTCGCGCGGGGGAGCCAAGCCCCTATGGGAGCGCCGCAGACTTACAACTGCGTCTTGACCATTTTGCGCAAGCCCTGAAGCTTTACCGCGTCAGGCGTTGGGAACAAGCGCAACAGGCGTTTCAATCCGTCATAGACAAATGGCCTGACGACGGGCCTGCGCGGACGTATTGGAAACGTTGCCAGGACTATCTGTTTGACGAGCCACCGTCCGGCTGGGACGGCGTTTTCACCATGACTCACAAGTGAAATCGTCATTTAATTCAGTTCTGTGATGAATTGAAGAAATTGTTCCGTAGGAGCAGTTCGCAAGGTCTGGCCGTGCATTCCTTTGGTGGTAACAACTGGCTGGCCAGCGGCATCCAAGATTCGGTGAAGGCCCTACTTTCACCTTGGTACGGAACTCATTTCCATGGCTAAGTAAGCCGCTAGTTCACGGGTTTTGTCCTAACCTAAAGCGTACCCAAATGAGCGGGTCGTGGAATCTAAAGAAGAGCAACCGGGTCGTTTTCCGGGCTGAACGGCCCGCAAAGGAAATTCACCGACAGTATGTGGATTGTTCGTTTAGCGCTTTCGCGCCCCTATACCTTCATCGTGATGGCCATGGTGATCATATTGCTGACACCAGTGGTGTTGATGCGCACACCTACCGACATTTTCCCAAACATTGATATTCCGGTGATCAGCTTGGTGTGGAATTACAGCGGCCTTCAGCCGCAGGAGATGGAGCAGCGCATCACCTCCAACTCCGAGCGCGCCGTCACCACGCTGGTAAACGACGTGGAGCACCTCGAGTCGCAATCATTGAATGGGATTGCGGTCGTAAAAATTTATTTCCAGCCGAAGGCCAACATCCAGACCGCACTGGCGCAAACGACTGCCATCGTGCAGACCATTTTGCGTACCCTGCCTCCCGGTACCACGCCGCCCCTGGTAGCCATCTACTCCGCTTCCACCGTGCCAGTGATTCAAATTGGTTTGACCAGTGACAGTCTCAGCGAACAGGCACTGTTCGATTTTGGAAATAACTTTATACGTACGCAATTGGCTACCGTGCAAGGCGCCGCGCTGCCCTTTCCATATGGCGGCAAGCAACGCCAGATTTCCGTCGATCTGGACAATTCTACGCTGCAATCCAAAGGTCTTTCCGCCAACGACATTGTGACTGCCATCAACGCACAAAACCTGATTCTTCCCACCGGCACGGTGAAGCTTGGCAGCCTGGAATACACGGTGGAAATGAATGGGAGCCCGCAAACAGTGGCGGGTTTGAATGACCTGCCGATCAAGACGGTGAATGGCTCCACAATTTACATGCGCGATGTAGCGCACATCCGCGATGGATTTTCGCCACAGACCAATATCGTGCGCGCCAACGGACAGCGCGGCGTGCTAATGGCTGTATATAAAACCGGTTCGGCTTCCACGTTGGACATCGTGAGCCGCGTCAAAAAATCCATTCAAGACTACGCCGGCTCCATTCCTGAAGGCGTACACATCGCCATGCTCTTCGACCAGTCGCTTTTCGTGCGCGCCTCCATTTACGGGGTCTTGCGCGAAGCGCTGATAGCCGCCATTTTGACGGCCATCATGATTCTGGTGTTCCTCGGGAATTGGAAGAGCACCTTAATCATCGCCGCTTCGATTCCCTTGTCCATTTTGGTTAGTGTGCTGTGCCTGAGCGCGCTAGGTGAAACGATTAACATCATGACGCTGGGAGGGCTGGCATTGGCGGTCGGCATTCTGGTCGACGACGCCACGGTAGAAATTGAGAACATTAACCGCAACCTGGCTATGGGCAAGGAAACGGTGCAAGCCATTCTGGACGGAGCGCAACAGATCGCTGTGCCCGCGTTTGTTTCCACCTTATGTATTTGCATTGTGTTTATTCCGATGTTTTTTCTTTCGGGAGTAGCGAAGTTTCTATTCGTACCGCTGGCCGAAGCGGTGATCTTCGCGATGTTGGCTTCTTACATGTGGTCGCGCACGATCGTGCCGACCATGGCCATGTATCTCCTGAGCGCGGCCGACGAGCACGTTCCAGACGCGGATAAGCAAGGCTTTCTGCGCCGGTACCAGCAGAAATTCGAGCACGCCTTCGAACGTATGCGCGAGCGATATCGCGGTGCGCTGCGCGCCGCGCTAGCCACGCCGATTCTATTTGCCGGTTGCTTCTTGGCGTTTTGCGTGTTGTCCACATTGCTCGTGTTCGTGCTTGGTCGAGACTTCTTTCCTTCCGTCGATGCCGGACAAATTCGCTTGCATTTCCGCGCGCGCACCGGGCTGCGCATTGAGGAAACCGCGCGGCTTGCTGACCAGATTGATGGCGTTATCCGGCAAACCCTTCCGCAGGGTGAAGTTGAGACCCTTCTGGATAATCTTGGCGTTCCTTACAGTGGAATTAATCTGAGCTACAGCAACGCCGGAACCTTCGGCACGTCCGATGGCGAAGTTCTTGTGCAACTTAAGCCCAAACGCCAAAAACCGACTTCGACATATATCAACGAACTGCGCAAACAATTGCCTCAGGATTTCCCCGGTGTGCAATTCTTCTTCCAACCCGCCGACATCGTTACACAAATTCTGAACTTCGGATCGCCAGCGCCAATCGACATACAAATCACAGGCAACAACCAGCACGGCAACTATGTCGTGGGCGAAAAACTTGCCAATGAGCTGCGGCATATCCCTGGAGCCGCCGACGTACACGTACAGCAAGCCTTTGATCAACCAACGTTGCACATGGATATTGAACGCACGCGAGTACAGAACTTGGGTTTGCAAGCTAAGGACGTAGCGCAGAATTTGCTTGTGTCGCTGAGTTCCAGCTTTCAGACCGCGCCGGCCTTCTGGCTCGATCCTAAAAACGGTGTGAGCTACAGCGTGGCGGTGCAGACCCCGCAATACCGGGTCGATACTTATCAGGCTTTGCAGAACACGCCAGTGACCGCGAGTACGCCAAATTTACCGCCCCAGATTCTGGCTAACCTGGTGACTACGTCCACGACGGCGCGGCCGGCGGTGGTCTCCCACTACAATGTGCAGCCGATGATAAACGTGTACTCCTCGGTGGAGGGACGCGATCTCGGCGAGGTCGCCGACCAAGTTGAGAAACGCGTAAAGGAAATGGAAAAGCAGTTGCCCAAGGGAAGCCACATCATTATTCGTGGCCAAGTTCAGACCATGAAGACATCCTTCACCGGCTTGGGATTTGGACTTCTCGGCGCTATCGGGCTGGCCTATTTATTGATCGTGGTAAATTTTCAATCCTGGCTGGATCCTTTTATCATCATCACCGCGTTACCCGGCGCACTGGCGGGAATTTGCTGGATGTTGTTGATCACTCATACGACACTCAACGTGCCATCGTTGACCGGCGCGATTATGTGCATGGGCGTGGCTACCGCCAATAGTATTTTGATGGTCTCTTTCGCACGCGAGCAGATGGATGAAGGCAAGAATCCGCTGGACGCAGCAGTGGAGGCCGGTTTTGTACGCATGCGCCCGGTAATCATGACCGCGCTGGCCATGATCATTGGGATGGTGCCCATGGCGAGCGGCCTTGGCGAAGGCGGCGAACAAAACGCACCGCTGGGACGCGCGGTAATCGGTGGATTGCTGTTTGCCACCTTCGCGACCTTATTTTTTGTCCCCTGCGTTTTTTCCGTGATTCACGGGTGGCTGGAAAAAAGAAAAGCACATGGCAAAGAGGCGGTAACAGCATAAAATGAGCGATTGCTTAAAGCAGCGGAGCGCAGTATGAGTCAGGACGTTATGGAACAAAAAGATCAGGGGACCGCAAGGGAACGCGAGCCGGTAAGAGAACAACCGCGCACGCAGCAAGCTCAACAAAAGCCCGAGCGCAACCGGCTGTTCCTGGTGCTGGTGGTTTTCGCGATTTTATTGGTCGTTGTCGGCGGGATCACCCTGTTAATGCGCCACTCGCAGTACAAAGCCCTGGCCAAAGAGACGGAAACGCTCGCCGTTCCGACGGTATCGGTAGTTCATCCCATCGCGGAGTCCGACTCCGAGGACCTGGTATTGCCTTCCACGCTGCAAGCCTACGTGGACTCGCCAATCTACGCGCGCACCAATGGCTATTTGAAAAAGTGGTACCACGACATCGGCAGCCGGGTGAACAAAGGCGCACTTCTTGCGGATATCGACACTCCGGAAATCGCCCAGGAATTGGAGCAATCGCGAGCTGAATTGGGAACGGCACAAGCCAATCAGAATCTCTCGCAGATTACCGCTTCGCGTTATGAAGGCCTGCTGAAAACAGACAGTGTATCGAAACAGGAAGTTGACAATGCCACCGGCGATCTCGCGGCCAAGAGGGCCAACACTCAGTCAGCCGAAGCCAATGTGCGCAGATTGCAGGAAACTGAATCTTTCAGACACATTTATGCGCCATTCAGCGGAGTAATTACCCGCCGCAACGTGGATATCGGCAACCTGATTAACGCCGGAAATGGTGGTTCGGCGCAGTTATTATTTACGTTGGCGCAGACCGATCCCATTCGCGTATTCGTTAACGTGCCGGAAGTTTATGCTCCGGCGATTCACCAGGGACTTGGCGCATACCTGGAATTGGCGCAATTCCCCGGCCAGAAATTTTACGGCAAAGTGGCGCGCACCGCGGATTCCATCGACCTGAATACTCGGACGCTGTTGACAGAAGTGGACGTGCCGAACAAGTCCGGGCAATTGCTACCGGGTGGATACGCGCAGGTGCATCTGGAAATAAAAGTGAACGGCTCGCGGCTGGAAGTTCCAGTGAACGCCTTGTTGTTCCGCTCTGAAGGACTGCGCGCCGTGGTCATTGATGACAATCACAAAACGCACTTGCAGCCGCTGATGATCGGTCGCGATTACGGCACCACGTTGGAAGTCTTACAGGGATTGAAGCCCACGGACTGGATCGTGATCAACCCCGCCGATTCGCTCGATGAGGGTGTACAGGTAAATGTAAAGCAAATCGCGCAACCTTCTGCGGCTGCACCCGCGAGTACCGGAACTGGAGCTTCCAGCGGCCAAGGCAACCCGGGTACCAATAATGGAACGCGGCCTCCCAGTGGGACGCCCGCCGCAAATCCGAATGGGAACAATAACGGCCAGTCGGCGCCTAAAAACCAATAATTTTTCGACGGATGACTTCTAAATCAAATATGAATGGCTGGAGCTCTCCACAAAATTATTTTGTCGCGCGCATAAGTCTGGCGCTTGGAGTTTTCTCTCTAGCCGCGTGGCTAACCGGCTGCACCGTCGGGCCAAATTATCACCGCCCAACCGCCCCGGTCCCGGCCACCTGGGACGTGCAGGAACCGTGGCGCGAAAGCGCACCTAAAGACCTAATACCAAAAGGCGAATGGTGGGCGGTTTTTCATGACGATGAGCTCACTGCATTGGAAAAACAGGCTATTGATGCCAACCAGACCATCAAAGTGTCCATTGCACGCCTGGAGCAAGCTCGTGCTACCGCAGCGGTACAAATTTCCACACTCTTTCCAACTCTTGGTTTAACTCCTGGAGTCACCACACCTACCGCTGAGCGCCAAGGGCTGTCGGGCAACCGGCCTGGTTCTGGCGCACCTGTCAATGGATCACTGCAGCAAAATTCGTTCTCGCTTCCATTTCTGGCTAGCTATGAACTAGATCTATTTGGCCGCCGGCGGCGCAGCATTGAATCAGCGGAAGCGGCATACCAAGCCAGCGCCGCGGATTTAGAGAACGTGCGCCTGGTAGTCACTGCTGAGCTGGCTGGAGACTACTTTTCACTGCGTGAGCTCGATAGCGAGATTGGCATTTTGAATCGCACCGTGCAGGCGCTGCAAAAAGGGCTGGACCTGGTAAATTCACGCCACAACGGCGGCGTAGCTTCAGGCCTGGACGTTGCCGAAGAAGAAACGCTTTTGCACACCACACAAACGCAGGCGCAGCTGCGACTACAACAGAGAAGAAACTTTGAGGACGCCATCGCGGTTCTAGTCGGAAGACCCGCGCCGGATTTTCATCTGGCTTCAAATGAATTGAGGGCCGCCACTCCTCCACCACTAAATGCAGGCTTGCCTTCGGATTTACTGGAACGGCGGCCCGATGTAGCAGAGGCTGAGCGGCAAATGGCGTCAGCCAACGCGCAGATCGGGGTAGCCAAGGCTGCCTACTACCCGACCATCGATTTATTTGCGACTGCGGGCCCGCAAGTGTCGGACCTGGCGAAGATCGCGAATTTATCGAGTATGTTTTGGGCCGTGGGCGCCAATGTATCGGAAGGCATCTTTACCGGTGGAGCACGGCGTGCCCAGGTGCAATTCGCGCAGGCTGGTTTCGATGCCAATGTCGCAAATTACCGGGCAACAGTGTTGAACGCGTTTCGTGAAGTGCAGGATGATTTGACCGCCTTAGACGTATTCATTCAAGCACAGCAGACGCAGCAGCAAGCAGTTGACGCCGCCCGGAGGGCACTGGACATTTCCACCAATCGATACACCGGCGGGTTGGTGAGTTATCTCGACGTCGTGACCGCGCAACAGAACCTTCTCACCAACGAGCAACAACTAGTGAACATTCAGGGCCAGCGGCTGACCACCAGCGTGCTGCTGGTCAAAGCATTAGGCGGTGGATGGGATGCATCGAGCCTCGCAGCCATCCAGGTTAAAGCTAAGTTAAGGGACATCATCGCCCCGTAACAATCAGCGGTTCCTACGCGCTATCCGGCCCATTCAATTCAATTTGTATAGAATTAACGGCTTGTATGATTAGCCCTTGATCGCCGCGCGGATCCTCGGCGTTCCAGTGACCGCAGCCTGCACTTCTGGTTCGCTCTGAATCAACTCGAGCACTTTCCGCGTGACTTGCTCATCGGTGACCGATTCATTGCGGATTTGAACTGGGTAGCGCACCAGCAGCTCCAAACCCGCATCGCCAAATTGCAGTCTCGTCTCAGGACTAGGAGTTTGCAATTGCACCTCAATGCGCCGTTCAACTAAACCTCGTTGCCGCTCGAATCCCTGGCGGTACTCATCGTGAACAGAATTAACAGCCTGTAACAATTTCTCCTGGGCAAGCTTGTGATTGCCTCCCGGAGCCACATTGACAACCACTTCATGCCACGGGTATTCCGTGCCAGGAATTTGTTTAAACAAAGGAGTCGTCGCCTGAAAAAGCACGGAATTGGAAAAAACCACTACTCGGCCAGTAGGGTAGAGATCGATCCCCGTGCCCGCCAACTCCATCAGGTAAAGCCGGACCAGGCTGATATCGATCACATCGCCTGTAACGCCGGACACACTCACGCGGTCCCCTACGTGAATCCCGTAGCGGCCCACCACAAAGAAATAAGCGGCTACAGATAACAGCACGCTCTGCAGTCCTACCGCGATACCAGCAGTCACGAATCCCGCAAACGTGGCTAGCGAGCTGAACTCGCTTACGAATCCAAGGATCAGCACGACGCCGACAAGAAATCCGGTTACGAATCGGCGCAGCAAAAGAAATTGGCGCCTGCGCCGCGCGTCTTGAATATATTTGTAGGTGAGCCGGCGCCACGCCTCGGACAAAGCCAGGACGATGCCCAATGCCAGAACGAGCATGCCCACACGCACAGCCAGCGCTCGCGCCGCATATTTTGACTCGCGAAGAATTGAAGTTCGCCACTCCACAAGATTGGCGCTGGATTGATCGAGGGTCACGATTTCCTGGCTCAACGGCAGCACCACTGCCGAAATTCGTTTGAAATGATCGGTCAGTTCTTGGAATTGTTGCGGCGTGGCCGGAGGAGTTTGGCCCGCTACCGCTTGATCGGTGAAATCCCGGCCCTTTTTGATGTCCGCAACGAGCGCATCGCGCAGAGGCTGCCGCAGGTCGCTTGCCGTCTGCCGCACATTCGCGGTCTCTTCGTTCAATTGGTCGATCTGATGAACGCTGCTCACCGCTCCATACAGTGCAAGGGCCTGCGACACCAGGCCCGAAGAAGTTTGTTTCGAAGCTTCCGATTGTGAAATTGGCTTTGCTTGTGAAGATTTCTGGTCATTCGTAACGGCGAGCACGCCGGGCACTGAATTGGCCAACTGATTGATGCGTCCATCCAGGCCTTCAGCTGCGCCATCGTTGCCACTGTCCATGAATGCAGCGCGTTTCTGGATGACGTCTTGAACGGCATTATCGAGATCCAATTCGCCTTCGAGCGCTTGCTTCTGAGCGTTCAGCGCATCGCGCTTGCTCTTGGGAGCGGTAGCAATCTGCTTGTTGATACTGTCGAGTTTTGCCTGGACGTCAGCGATGCGCGCTTTGTTGCGAACCTCCGTCTGCGCCGAGCTTTGGGCCGAGTTACTACCGGAGGGCCCAGACTTCTCAGTAGCGCGAATCGCGGCAGCTTCGGCCCTGGCCGCCTGAAATGCCAGCCTCACAACTTCGGCCGCGAGGCTCTTTTCACTCTCTTGGTAGATAATGTCGCTAGGCGCACCGCCCGTTTGCAGCACAGAGGAGGCGTTGCGATACAGCTTAATGACGGCATTCAGATGATTGATGACCGCTTCACTGTCCAACTGTTGCTGCGTGAGGCCTCCAGGCACACAAAAAAACAACGCTACGGCGACACCCACAAGCCATCGAACCGTACAGCGTTTTACTGCGAGTAAAACTGCCGGAAAAGCAGTGCGAGCATTCATTCAGTGTTTAGCTCCCGAAGATTTATTCCACGACGGCAACTTTCTTTTTCCGGCCAAAACATCGGCCGCCCAACGCCCTAGATAAACGGAAAGCGCGACGCCGTGCCCGCTATATCCCCCGAGGACAACTATATTTTTGCTTTTTAAATGATGCCTGAACACCGGAGTCATTTTGTCCGCAATTAATATCGGACCGCCCCATCGATTCGTAAATTGGATTTTTTCGAGCGCTGGATGCAGAGAATGTACCCGCGACTCCAGCAGGCGCATCAGTCCCGCAGCCTCACCGCTTGAGATATTTAGATTAAGCAGCTCGCTCCAGTGCTCGAGGTGCACCAAACCGCTGCCAAATATGAGTTGGTTGCCGTGAAGGGGACGCCCCCAAAGATAAGGCATATCCACGGTATAAAATGATTTGTGGGTGGATAGACCCACATCTTTCAGATGGTCCTCCGTCAAAGGCTCAGTGGCCAACGCCAAAGTAAATTTTGATTCCGCGTCCCCGGCCAAATCACTGAGCTCCAACGACTCCGCGTTGGTGGCGATCAAAACCTGGCCGGCGTTGACGCGCGTTCCAGACACTTCCAACGCGAGAGGCTGCCCATAGGAAATTCTCTCCACACGGGCATGTTCAAAAATGAAGGCGCCGGATCGTTGTGCCGCTTGCGCCAATCCGCTGACAAGTTTTCCTGGATCGGGGCTGCCTCCCGGAACATCGCTTACGACCCCAAGTGTTCCGGAATCATTCCAGGAAATGGGCGAATCCTTTTTTATTTTTTTGCGCCCCAGTTCCCACACTCCGGGCAAACTAAAATCGCACTCGATCTTTAATTCGCGCAGCATCTCCGCAAAACCTTCAAGGACATCGCCCAAGCCCGGCAAATCGCCGGCGGCCGATTCCGCCAGCGTCATTCCGCCGGTGTGCCCGCTGGAGCCGGCGCCTACGCAATCGGCTTCGAATACCACGGTGGTTTTATCTGGCTGAACTTGTCTTAGTCTCGCCGCGGCAGACAGGCCAGTGAAACCGCCACCCACAATGGCGAAATCCACTTCCGACGGCAAAGCGCGAGTCGTCGCTCGAAAATCAATGAGCCACGGCGGATTGCCCCAACCAGTATTGCTTGGTGAATGTTGTTTGTCCGAATGCGACACTAAGCCTCTTGTCGTTCCGAAAAGCAGAAACAGCTATGCCGCGCAATTTCCAACGCACGACCTGGTTTAGGTGACTAACGTTGGATGCCACCAAGGCGCAAGGCGGTTTGCACCTTTCGCGAACGAGTTGCGGACCCACCCTAACGCTATTGAGAGGTTTTAGGCACTAGTCAGCGAGCGATTTAAGTGATCCACATTACAAATTATCCAGGAAAAAGCGCGTTACCCGCTCCATCAGGAGCCGCCGCGCAGGCGCGTCACTGACTCCATGACCTCGCCCCGGGAATGGCAGGACCTCCACATATTTTCCGTTTTCTATCAGCTCATTGATCAGCGCCAGTGTGTTTGCGAAATGCACATTGTCATCACCCGTGCCATGCGCGATCAACAATTTGCCGCGAAGTTGCTTGACCTTCTCAATCGGAGACGAGGCCTGATAATACTCTTCGTTTTGCGGCAACAGCCCGATATAGCGCTCCGTGTAAATGGAATCGTAGTAATGCCAGTCGGTTACCGGGCCGCCCGCAAACCCGGCCTTGAAATCGTTCCAATCTTCAAACATAGCGTGCAGCGTCATGTGTCCGCCGTAACTCCAGCCCCAAATGCCCATGCGAGTAGCATCGACATACGGCAGCGACTTCAAATACGCGGCGCCGTCGCGCTGGTCCGCCAGTTCCTGCGCACCGAAGCGGTAGTGAATGGGCTCCTCAAAAAGGTGCCCGCGTCCCGCCGAGCCGCGATTGTCGAGCGCAAAAATAATGTAACCGTTCTGCGCCATTAATTCGTGCCACAGAAAAGTCGACCGCCCCCATTCATCCGTAACCACCTGCGCGTGCGGACCGCCGTAGGTATAAACCAGCACGGGATATTTGCGTTGCGGATCAAAATTTGGCGGCTTGATCATGCAGGCGTTGAGCATCATCCCGTCATGCGTTTTCACCTGCAGAAATTCCACCGGCGAGAGGTAATAGCCCGCCAATTCCGGAACCTTGTTTTCGTTGAGTACCGCGATGCGCGTACCATCAGGTCGCAGCAAATCCTGACGCGGAGGATTCATCGTGTTCGAATACGTATCGATGAACGCGCGAACCGAAATACCTGCACCGCTCGCGGCGTCGCTTCCCGGTGGGCTACCCGCGCTAGGCGCAAAGTTCACCGCGTGGGTACCGGGCTCTTTGGTGATGCGCGCAAATCCCGAGCCATCGAGGCCGACGCGATAAAGGTGGCGCTCCATGGGAGATTTTTCCGTGGCGGTGAAATAAATCAACCCGGCTTTCTCGTCTACGGCATCGATGGCCGAAACTTCCCAGTCGCCTTTGGTCAACTGCGCGAGTTGCTTCCCTTCCAGATTGTAAAGATAAATATGACGATACCCGGAGCGTTCGCTGGACCACAGGAAGCGCTGTCCATCCTGCAAAAATCTGAGATCATCGCTGACATTTATCCAATACTGATCTTTTTCTGTGAGCGCCACACGCGAAGCGCCAGTCAACGCATCCGCAATCATCAGGTCCAGGCTGGTCTGTGTGCGATTCAGCCGTTGGATGGCCACATGCTTCGAATCCGGCAGCCAATTCACTCGCGGAATGTACTGATCCGTTTCCGATCCGGTGTCCATTTGCTTCGCCTGGCCTCCATTCAGGGGCACGACGAAGACGTGTACTACCGGATTGGCGCCGCCAGCGGGAGGATAACGTTCCATATCCGCTTGGCCGTCGAACGACGCGAAATCCACCAGCGGATATTGCGCCACTTTGCGTTCATCCATTTCCAGATAAGCGATCGCCGAAGAATCCGGTGCCCACCAGTAAGCCGTCTTAATGTCCAACTCTTCTGGATACACCCAGTCCAGCTCACCTTTTCGGATTTCTTCTAGTCCATCGCGAGTAATCGCCTGCTCTTTGCCATCCGCAATATTTACCAGCCAGAGATTGTGATCGCGAACGAAGCTGACAAATCTGCCGTCCGGCGAAATTTTCGGATCGGCCAAAGTGGCTTTACCAGACACCAAGGTGTGCGGCGACTTGGATTTCAATTCGAACCACACCAGCGCATTTGGCCCCTGAAATAGAAGTGCCGCCCCATCAGGAGCCCACTGATAATCGGCGGGTGGCCGCCGGCCGAGTCCCGTGGCCTGCGAAGGAGCTGCCGAATTCTCCGGCAACATGGAAGCTAGGCGCTCGCCCAATATGAGCATTCGGCGTTCGCCCGACGCCGCATCCAGGGCCCAGAGCGCGGCGTTATTTTCTTTCTTCTCCTTGGAGCGAGGTCCATTTTTAGCGCCTTCTTCCTCACCTTCATCGTCGTTCGATTTCTTTGATTCGAGGAACGTGATTTGTCTGCCGTCGGGCGTCCACGTCATCCCGCGCAGCGTGTGGCCACTCAGGCCAGCATCGGAATAAATGCGCTCGACGGTCAGTTTTTTTGCGGAGTCCGAAGCGCCTTCAGTCTGGGCGCTTGTTGAGGGTGCAAAAATCAGAATCAGAACAATAATGCAGTAAGAAGGAAACGGATGGCGAGTAATGGTTCCTAAAGACATGCGCTCCTATTTGGTGGAAAATTTATAGATTGTGGTGGAGTGAAATTCCTTGCCAGGCGCGAGCGTTGTTGTTGGAAAATCCGGATGATTTGGCGAATCCGGAAAGTGCTGCGTTTCCAGGCACACTGCCGAACGTCGTGGATAGTTTTTACCGTCTTTGCCGTGAGAGGTGCCATCCAAAAAATTGCCCGTATAGACTTGTATGCCCGGCTCAGTGGTCCAGGCTTCGACGACGCGGCCGGTCGTGGGTTCGTAAAGTATCGCGGCCAGGATTGGTGTCGCTGACATACCTGCGTCCAGTACCCAGTTGTGATCGTAACCGCGGCCAAGCTTTAGCTGTTCATCGTCTTGCTCGATGCGCGCGCCAATCGCGGTCGCTTGCCGGAAATCAAACGGCGTACCTGCAACGGGACGGAGTTCGCCAGTTGGAATTAGTCCGGCATCCACAGGAGTGAAACGGCCGGCCTTTAGCGTGAGCTGGTGGTCCAGAATGGTGTCGGATGCCGCCAGATTGAAATAAGAATGATTGGTGAGATTCAGGACTGTTTTTTTGTCGGTGGTCGCGGTGTATTCAATCTTCAGCTCGTTGGCATCCGTAAGTGTAAAGACCACAGTTGCCGATAAACTCCCCGGAAAATTTTCCTCGCCATCCTTGCTCAAATAATGAATTTTTAGCGAAGGGCCGGTTTTTCCTGTCGCCGGTTCCGCATCCCAAAGCACCTTATTGAATCCACCGTGCAGGTGGTTTTCACCGTTGTTTTTTTCCAGCGTATATTCTTTGCCGTCCAGCGAGAACTTCGCCCCGGCAATGCGATTGGCGTAACGGCCGACGGTGCCACCAAAGGACGCGGTACCCTCCTGATATCCCGCCAGCGTGTCGTAACCAAGCACCACATCGCCAATTTTTCCGTTGCGATCGGGAACCCTAATGGAGATTACCGTGCCACCAAAATCGCTGATGACCACCTGCATGCCTGATTTATTCGTTAGGGTAAAAAGGTGCGCTTCCCGGCCATCTTTGGTTTTTCCGAACACGCTTTTCTTCACCCCAGGAGTTTGCGATTCTGGCGCAGCTCGCCCGACACCTAGTGTTAATCCCATTAACAGTACCACGCAGATTCCAATTCTCATTTGCCTCTCCTGGACGTCCGCCTCATGTACAGTCTAAAAAGCGCCCTCAACGTTGTACGCCACTCCAAGATTCTTTTCCACGTGTGACAACAAAAACTTTTCTCCCATTCAAGCAGGATCGGGAATTGGTTCGATCCGCCCAAGGAGAAAAACGTAACCCCCGATGCCAATCAATAAAAACAACGCGGCCGCGGCAAAAGCCCAGGCGAATGAGCGCGTAGCCGAAGCGACATAGCCAGTGATAATCGGTGCCACAATCGCCGACAACTGATTTCCAAAATTCAGAATTCCTCCTAGCCGTCCGACGCTGCCCGCGGGCGCAATCAACGACGGAATCGACCAGCCCACCGGCGCAGCTGCCGCCAAGCCGCCAATCGAAACGCTGATCCAAAATATTGCCGCCGCGGGCGTGCGTGCCAAAGCCGCGCCCAAAATGCCCAGCCCAAGCGCAGTCCCTAGCACCAGCACAATCTGGCGCACCCGCGATGAATCAAATCCGCGGCGAATTAATTCATTTACAATCCACCCGCCGATAATAAAATCGGTAAGCGCCGCAAATATCCACGGAACGCTCGAGTACCACACCGAATCATGCAGATTCAAATGCAGCGCGGTAGACAAATAGCTCGGCAGCCAGGTTAACAGCAAATAAAAAGTGTAGTTGTATGCCGCGGAACCCAAGACCAAGCCAACCACTTTGCGCTGCCCTAATAAATAGGGAATTGACGCTCCTTTTCCGCTCTTGCCCGCGTTTTCAGGCTGTGCGCCTCCGCGCACGATGAATTGACGTTCGACGTCGGATAGTTTTGCATCTTCGCTGGGGTTTCTATAGAGCCAGTAGAACAACGCGAGATAGACGAGACTAATCATTGCTGTGGCGGCGAAACTCCACCTCCAGCCAAAGTGCAAAAGAGAAATTCCAACAATGGGCACCCCTATGGCTGGTCCCAGCTTGGCCGCGGAGTCAAAAAAAGCTGTGGCCAAGCTTCGCTCGCGATCCGGAAACCAATAGCCCACCGCTTTGGAATTTCCGGGAAACGTCGGCGCTTCGCCAATTCCCAGTAACAGCCGCGCCGCAAAAAAACTACCAACGCCAGACGCCACGGCCGAGCAGAACGAAGCTACGCTCCACAAAAGCGTGCTGATACACCCAACTTTGCGCACTCCAAACCGATCAAGCAATATTCCGGACGGAAGCTGCATCGCCGCATATGTCCAGCTGTACGCACTAAGCAAATATCCAAAGGTGATGGTGCTCACGCCAAATGCATCGTGCAGCGTCTGCTGCGAAACGGAAATATTGACGCGGTCCAGATAATTCACGAACACGCCAAATCCCAGCAACGACGCTATCAGCCAGCGCCGCCGAGGGACGGGCACGTGTCCTGCATTTTGGTACAGATGTGATCGATCAATGCTCAATTCGTTTTTCGCATCTACGCGATATTGGATTACAGCAAAGAGACAAGAGTCTACCTGTTACAAAACTAAAGTGGTATTGTCACTTCATAAGAGATCAATAAATGCAAAAGCGAAACACCTTGGGCAGTTTTCTGGCTTTTTTATTATGGGTTGTAATGGCCATGCCCTGCATTGCCAAGGCGCAGCAGGCGACGGAACCGAAAGTCGACCCGCCTACTGCTGGTGTGAACGGCGTAGGGAAGCCGCAATGCGTCGATTGCCCGGAACCCGATATGGCGGCTAAGCCGAAGTTTTCGGGTGTGGTGCTGCTTGACGTGACGGTCACGACAGACGGCAAAGTCACCGACCCAGTTGTGGTCAAGGGTCCGAGTAAGGGGATTAACGAAAAAGCTTTAGAACTGGTTCGCACCTGGAAAATGAAACCGGCGCGCGGGCCGAATGGCAAACCTATAAAGTGTCGTGTGCAAGTCGAGGTTAGGTTTCAGCAAGATTCGACCAATTGAGGATCCTTGATGGAAGCAACTTTCCGAAGCTGCTGTGCCTTGGCGATAAAAGTTTACCTCCAAATGGCGAGTTTCTAAATAGGAAGTCAGCAATCAGCCAAGCGCTGGCACTTCAAACGGCGCGCGATATTTTCTCCTTAAATATTGATCGGCTTTGCTGTCGTTAACGAACTTCTCGTTCTGCCCGTCGAACTGCAATTCCCTTCCCTCGCGGTAAGCAATGTTTGACAGGTGGCAGAGCGCCGTCGACAGGTGTCCCTCTTCTATATCGGCATTTAATTCCGCGCGGTTACGCGAGCGCAGAACTTTAATGAAGTTCTCGAAGTGGTTTTGATCTCCGGTTCCGGTGGGATTCGACGGATCAGCGGCATCTTTTCCATTCATGGATGGCCCCGGTTCGTTTTTCCTGCCGAAATAAGTTTTCCAGTCCGACCCATCCAGATGCATCCATCCTTTCGTTCCAAAAAAGAGATTGCCTATCTTAACCTGGTCTTCGCCGTTGGTGTACAAGCCGCGCACTTCAAACTGAATAATTTTCCCGTCGCGATATTTCAACGTAGCGTTTTGTGTGTTGGGCGTTTCCTGATCGTCGTCGAAAGCAAACTTCCCGCCGCTGCAATAAATTTTCTCTGGGTACTCCGCTTTATTCAGGCCCCAACGCGCGATATCCATCTGATGCGGCCCCTGGTTCCCCAGATCGGCGCAACCGTAATCCCAGAACCAATGCCAGTTATAGTGAAACCGATTCTCGTTGAAAGGTCTAATCGGCGCCGGCCCAAGCCATAAATCGTAATGCACGCCGGCAGGCGCGGTGCCATCCTGTTTGCGGCCGATGGTGTCTCGCGGCTTGAAGCAAAGACCCTTGGCCATATAAACGTCGCCAATACCGCCGTCGTGCAAAAACTTCATCGCCGCCTGCACCGAGGGATTGCTGCGATTCTGCGTTCCCGCTTCTACCAGCCGGTTATATTTTCTAGCAGCATTCACAATCTGGCGGCCTTCCCAAATATCGTGCGAAACGGGTTTTTCTACGTAGACATCCTTGCCCGCCTGGCAAGCCCAAATGGCCGCCAGCGCGTGCCAATGGTCCGGCGTGGCAATCGTGACTGCGTCGATGTTTTTGTCGTCCAACACGCGGCGAACATCTGTTTCAGTCGCGGGCGGTTTTTGCTGCGTAACTTTGCCAAGCTTAGCCAACGCCTCTGGAAACCACCGCTCGTCGACGTCACAAAACGTCGCAATCCTGACGCCCGGAATTTTCCCGAAGCCCTCATAGTGAGCCTGTCCGCGGCTCCTCAATCCAATCACCGCAAGATTAATGGTGTCGTTCGGACTATGGCCCCGTCCCACAGTGCTAATAAATGGCGTCGCGATAGCGGCCCCAGCAGTGGTCTTAACAAACTCGCGGCGATTGATTGTTTCCATTTCCGTCCACTCCCTTTGCCAAGAAAAAATTAAATCCTGCAGCGGCCTAACACCACACCGCGAACGCCCAAGAAACTTTTGCGCTAAACGACAACATAATACAGCTTGCGGCGATTTGACGGGCGGTTAGAAAAAAAATCACGGAGGGGGGACGCCCTGGAAGTGTGACTTATGGAGCCGGTACATTTACCCATCTGTCCCGGGCCGGACAAGATTTATGGGCTGAACTTAGCAGACGCGCGGAATGAGGAAAATGTCAGATAGCTGCCGATGACGAGAGTGATGCTCATATACACGTAGAAAAGCTGGCCGTAGCGAAGCGCCTCGAAGTATGTAGCCGAGGTCTCGGGCGGCAGTAATAAGAAAATCAGGCCCTTGATCAGTGCGAGCCAGCCAACCACTGTGACAACAACCGGGAGCCCGCCGCCGGACCAGACGTTGTGCGCTAGAACGATCGCCAGGCCGGCGACCATCGCCATGACAGAGGCGAAGAATAGAACCGGCGCGTCGTGAATTAGTGCAGTCGTGGTATCCACGGTCGCCTGTTTGTGCGACATCATGCACAGCGCAATGAGGATGCAATAGAGTCCGATTAGCCTGCCGAGGTAAATCGTACGAGGCGACATGGTGTCCTCCCCTGTCGAAGATTTCCGATTTGGACCTGACCCGCACATCGTATGCTTCCATGGTTCTCGACACAACAAATTCGCCATTGCATAGGGTTGCAGCGAAATCAACCGGAGATAAGTATCCATGGGGATTTTTTGCGATCGAGCTTGTGACGCCTGTCACAGGCGCTAGTGACCAGCACTACTGAGATCTTGGCTCTCGATCCTGCAAAATAGCGTTGATTTTAAACATTTGCATCATGCACTTGGGCCCAAGGTCCACAAGCGATCTTCGCAGCGCATGAATGAGGAGGTTCCGATGATCAACGCTACTGCAACTGCACCTGCAACCACAGCTCAGGCTCCCTCAATGAAAAGTTTGTTTTTCAAGAATATTCTCGTCGCGACAGATTTCTCACCGGCATCTGATCAAGCTATCGAATACGCAGCGTCGCTGGCACGGCGCTACGGCTCAGCGATTTATGTCACCCATGTAATCACCTTGGATGGCTACCCGCTGGTCTCTCCCGAATATGCCGCAATGTCGCTACAGAAAAAGCATGTTGAGGTCCAAACCCAGTTCCGCCAAATTCTGAAGTCCGGCGAGTTAACTGGCATTCCCTTCAAGACCGTCGCCAAGGAAGGAAATTTGTGGCCCACCATCGAAGAGTCCATCAAGATTTTTGATATCGACTTGGTGATCGTCGCTACCCACGGCGCTGGCACTGTAGAGAAAATGCTGATCGGCTCGAGCACCGAGGAAATTTTCCGCAAAGCCCAGGTTCCGGTTCTTACCATCGGCCCAGTCACCAAGAAAGAGCCCTGGTACGAAATGGAATTCAAAAACATTCTGTTTGCCACCGACTTCGGCAAGAGCGCGGAGCGCGAAGCCGCGTACGCCTTCTCACTGGCTCAGGAGCATCGGTCCAGGCTCACGCTGCTGCACGTATTTCCGAATCCAGAAGCCGTCGGTAGAGAAGAGCTAATCGAGATGGAGCATGATTTCTACGCGCAACTTCGAGAACTCGTGCCTGTTGCTACCGAAATGCACTGCAAGGTCGAGGTGCGAGTGGTGTTCGGCGAGCCGAGCGCACAGATCCTGCGAATTGCGGAGGAAACGAAGGCAGAGCTTATCGTTATGGGCGCGAAAGCTAGAAAGAGTCTGGCTGGCAACGTGCCGCATACAAAAGCCTATCGCGTCGTGTGCCGAGCGCAATGCCCGGTGCTAACCATTAGGTCCTGAGCGGCCGGCATTTCGCCTCATTACTGCCGTCAAAACTTAGTGACAGATTCTGCTGACAGATTTTGCTGGTGAGCAGCTGGTGCCGGTTTGTTGACAGAATCTGAGGGTCGGGAGGCAAGTGCCGCCCGGCCCTTTATTCTTTCCTACCCGGTCCAATCATTTTGGAAAAGCTTAATCAGTTAGTCGTGTATTTCACGTGCGACTTATCTTTATGGGAGGGAGTTACCCCGACTTCAGTTCTTAGTATCGGCACTAGATAGCTGGCAAAGCCGATCCCAACAAGAATCGTCCCGAACTTTTTTTCCGGGATGTAGGTCCGAACGACCAATTTTCCAAAATCAAGTCTGTAGAGCTTTGTTTTATAACGGCGTGCAAAGAGCTGCTGCATTGCTTCCCGCAGATTACCTTCCGCATCTTCGAGCGATCCGTTGCCGGCATACTCGCACGCAAACCCGCCCAGATAAGAATTGTCTGCATTGCGAAAGACCTTGGCCAAAAGCACGCCAGCAGTAATCCGCGCACGCGGCTTATCGGTATGTTGCACGGCTATGATCCCCTCAAGCACGGACCCGTGGTGGATGTCAGGCAAGTGGCGGAGCTCGACAGCTTCAGGCGGCAGCACGGAGGTATAAAGCATTATGTTGTAATTTTCGATGCCCGCCATGTGCAGGGCTGCGTCATACGAACCGGTCTCAATTCCGACGTCGCTTTCGCCCCAGCCGATCACCCAGAAGTATTCCTTGGGAATCCGGCAGCCAATTTCGGAGTAGCGAATAGGGGAATGCTTCGACATCTTATTATTCTTCCACTTGTTCTGCCGCGAAGCTTAATGCGCATTCAGTTGGCGAGGCAACTGAAAATCTAATGAAGGCTTTATCGCTAAGTTCAACCTAAACCACACGGATGTGATGCGAGAGCATGAGTGCGGGACGTGAAATAGATAGCGTTACCTATGTAGCAGGTACGTTCTGTTACACCTATGTGTCCGGGCCGGACATGAAAAGGTTGGAGGCGCGGGTGGGATTCGAACCCACGAATGGAGGTTTTGCAGACCTCTCCCTTGGGCCACTTGGGTACCGCGCCGAACTTTTGAGTATAGCAAAACTCGTGCAAGCACTGGGCGTTACCGCTAGCGGCCAAAAATTGCCGACGCCTAAAATGGAAGCGTAACAAGAACTTTGTGTGTTAAGTCTAAGGCAAAAACAAAGCGCGGGAACGCCGCCTGCTCACACGCGGCCAAATATTCCTGTTTATTATTTCTTGTTTACCAGAGGCGAGTCGATCTTTGTTTCGCGCAGGAAACGAGCCGATTCTTCCGGCGGCGTGGGGTTAATGTAAAAACCGGTGCCCCATTCGAAGCCCGCGACCTTGGTGAGCTTGGGGATAATCTCAATGTGCCAGTGATAATGATCGTTGATTTCTTCCCCGATCGGCGAAGTGTGAATCATGAAGTTGTACGCCGGACGATCCAGCACCGCATCCAGGCGCATCAGCGTGTCTTTCAACATGCGCGCCAGGCTGCCGTAAATTGAACTCTGATTATTTTCATACGAAGAGCCGTGGGCCTTCGGCAGCAGCCACATTTCAAACGGAAAACGCGGAGCATATGGTGCCAAAGTGATGAAATGCTCGTTTTCGCCGATTACCCGCTCGCCGGTATCGCGCTCCTGGCGAATGATGTCGCAAAAAATGCAGCGCTCTTTCTCGTCGTAATAGTGCCAGCAATTGTCGACCTCTTCGCGCACGCGTCGCGGGACGATGGGCAGCGCAATCAGTTGCGAGTGCGGATGTTCCAGCGAAGCGCCTGCCGCTTCGCCGTGATTTTTAAAAATGAGGATATAACGAAAGCGCTTATCATTTTTTAAATCCAGCATGCGGTCGCGATAGGCCCACAACACATCTTCCACTGCGCGCTCCGGAAGACTTGCAAGCGTGGAACCGTGATCGGGAGTCTCGATGATCACTTCGTGGGCGCCGACCCCGTTCATTTTGTCGAACAGTCCTTCCCCTTCGCGATCCAGATCGCCTTCAATACCCAGTGCCGGGAACTTGTTGGGAACTACGCGTATATTCCACCCCGGCGTGTTTTTGCCGCCGCCATTACGTCCGTAAACCAGAATTTCCGTAGGGGTTTTAGATTCCTGTCCGGGACAAAAGGGGCAATTCTTGCCGTTCGAGGCGACCACACTTTCGCGCAGGAATTCATTGGGGCGCTTGCCCCGTTCGGTGGAAATAATAACCCAGCGACCTGTGATTGGATCCTTCCGCAACTCAGGCAAAGATTCCTCCTCGACTAATTACTAACCAAGACCAGCCGGACACACACAAATCGGCGCGCCGCGGGCTAACGCAATTGGTAAATTGTACCGCGATTGCGCCCATGCGCAGATACTGGCGGCCGAACCTGCGCTGCGGATGGTATCGCTATTTAGAGCAACATGGCTCCAGAAAATTATTTAGAACGGCGCAATTGCGGGCTGAAGGCGTCTTTATGCAGCCTGATCACCGGGCGGACGCCCGGGAATGTTGTCGATGGCCAGCACGTCAAAGCGCGTCGGTTTATCGTGCAGATGGCGGTCCGCTAAGAACCGCTGAGCGGTACGCACCAGCACGCTTTGTTTAGCATAGCTGACGGTCAGCTCTGGCAACCCGGAGATATCTTCGCGAACGGTGCGTGTTCGGATTTCCACGAAAGCAATCGTTTCCCCGTCGAATCCCACCAAATCCAGTTCGCCCTTGGCGCCCCTCAGCATATAATTTTTGGCAATGAAAACATAACCCTGCCTGCGCGGGTACCAGTAACCATAAGTTTCTCCGAGCAGGCCTCTGCGACGGGCCTTTTCTTTGCGCTCGAATTTCTCATTTCGCTGGGCTTCCTGACTTTGTCTTTGTGGCACGGGCTCAGCAGAATCACGCAGGCTCCGACGCGCGCTCCAACGCACAACGGTAAATATCAAACTCGAAAGTAGTGGCATGAGTTGCCGAGGTAGGACGCGAACCGTACACGCAGTATATAAAGAAAAATCCCGTGGTGCCCAGAACTTCTATGGACCGCCACGGGATAGCGAACATGTTAAGACCCTCGACCTGCATTAGGCCTTGCTTTCCACGTCCTGAATACACTGCTCAAGAATCGCAAGCGCTGCATCGGCCTGTTCGCGGTCGATCAAAAGCGGCGGTGAAAGCCGAAGAGTATTTTCGCCCGCGCCCAGCACGCACAAGCCGCGACGGAACGCGAGGTCGACGATATGATTACGCAAGTCGGTGCCCTTTTCTTTGGTTTTTTGATCGTGAACGATCTCAATTCCGATCATCAACCCACGGCCACGAATATCGCCAACGATTTTGTTTTTGTCGGTCCACTTCGCGGTTTTCTGGAAAATATAATCGCCAAGCTGACCGGCGTTTTCGCGGTATTCGGATTCAATCAGATCAAACGTCGCCAAACCCGCCGCGATGCACACCGGATTGCCTCCGAACGTCGTGCCGTGAGACCCGGGCTTCCAGGTCATCACGCTCTCCCGGGCAATGAATGCCCCGAGCGGCATTCCGCTGGCAATACCCTTTGCGGAGCAAAGAATATCTGGCTCGATACCGGAATTTTCGCACGCCCACCACTTCCCGGTTCGTCCCATACCGGATTGCACTTCATCCACAATCAACATAATGCCGTGCTGCCGGCAGATGCGTTGCAACTCTTGCAGGAAGAAATCCGGCGCAGGAACATAACCGCCCTCACCTTGAATGGGCTCGATGATAATTCCCGCCACTTCTTCCGGATCAAAAAGCCGCTTGAAGATTTGCGCTTCCAGTTGCTCCAGAATTTCCGCGCCGCAAGTTTCGGCGGTGTGGCCATGTGCGCAGCGGTACGCGTATGGATAAGGAATATGCTCAACGCCGCTCAACAGCGCGCCAAAACCCTTGCGCTGCGTGGATTTCGAAGCGGTCAACGATAGGGAACCCATGGAGCGCCCATGAAACCCGCCGTAAAACGCGATAAATTTGTCGCGCCTGGTGGCATAACGCGCCAGCTTGACTGCGCCTTCCACCGCCTCCGTCCCGGAGTTCGTAAAAAATACTTTCTTGGCTTCCGGGCCCGGCACCGTGGCCGCCAACTTTTCAGCAAACCGCGGCATGTTCTCGTAGTAAAAATCCGTTCCCGACATATGAATCAATTCCGCAGCCTGCTCTTGAATGGCCGCGACAACTTTCGGATGGCAGTGCCCTGTCGAGCAAACCGCGATCCCCGCGGCAAAGTCCAGAAACCTATTGCCGTCCACGTCCTCGACCACCGCGCCGCGCCCGCGCTTGGCCACCAGCGGGTAATCGCGGGTGTACGAGGGCGACATGAACTTGGCATCTTGCTCCAACACGCGCTGGGCGTTTGGTCCCGGAAGTTCCGTCAGCAATTGAGGAAGTTTCCATTCAGATTTCGATTGCGGTAGCACAGAGGATTTCGTTTTGGATTCCGGTGCGGTAATCATGTCTTCCTCCTTAAAGAAGAGTGGTCAGCGTTTAGGCGGAGCTTGCCGGAGGGCGACGATCAGTGCGACGACACACAACTGCAGAATTTTCACTAAAAGGAGGGGTTGTTAGTCAACGCCGTAAAGATTGGGGCGCGTTTCGGCGGGCGAAAAATTGCTGGGAAAGAGTTGGGAATTGTTGGTCATTTGCGTTTCCAGCGGACGCTGCCGTCTCGCGAATCTTCAAGAATTATACCACGCTTTTCAAGCTCTTTACGGATACGATCGCCCGTCGCAAAGTCGCGTGTCTGACGCGCCACCTGCCGTTCAGCGACCAGTTTTTCGATCTCGGCATCGCCGGCGTCGCTGTTTTCCTGGCCATAGCCGAGACCCTGAAGCTTCTGTGCGTCATTATTTTCCAATACAGCAAAAATCTGGTCGAATGTTTGCAAAAACTTTTGCGCGGCTGGCACGTCGCCAGATCCAAACTGCCCCTTGTCCATAGCGATGTTTGCTTCCCGCACAAATTCAAACATTGCTCCCAGAGCGCGCGCCGTATTCAGATCGTCCGACAGGCCGGCATCAAATTCTTCGGCCGCGTCCGCGATTCTCTTGGCCATGCCCTTTTGCGCGCCAGTGGGAAACTTGCCCTGCGCCAGGCGATCCGCGAAATTTCTGAGCCGTTCGACCGAACTGGAAGCCTGCTTCAATCCGTCGAAGGTGAAATTTAATTGCCGCCGGTATGGCACGCTGGCTAACGCAAACCGCAACGCCGATGGTTTATACCCTTGGGCGAAAAGATCGCGCAAAGTAAAGAAATTCCCCAGCGATTTGGACATTTTTTCGCCTTCGACCAACAAATGCTCGGCATGCAGCCAGTATTTTACGAAGTGTTTTCCGGTGGCCCCTTCACTCTGCGCAATTTCATTCTCGTGATGCGGGAAAGTTAGATCGATGCCTCCGGTATGAATGTCTAGTGTTTCGCCTAGATACTTCATGGCCATCGCCGAACATTCGATGTGCCAACCCGGCCGGCCGCGCCCAATGCTGGTTTCCCAGAAATGCTCGCCCTCCTTCGGCGCTTTCCACAGCGCAAAATCGCGTGCGCTTTCCTTTTCGTAGCGGTCCACGTCCACCCGCGCACCCGCCTGGATACCAGCGACGTCAATGTTGGATAGCTTTCCGTAATCCGGGAATTTCGAAATGCGATAGTAAATTGAACCTTCGCTCTCGTAGGTGAACGATTTCTCACGCAACTGCTCGATGAGCCGCACCATGCTATCGATGTTGTCAGTGGCGCGAGTCCAATGCTCGGGCGATTCCAGGCTCAAAGTTTTGCAATCATCAAAAAAAGCCTGTGCAAACTTCTCGGTATACTGCCGGATGCCTACTCCCGCGGCCGCGGCATTGGCGATGATCCGGTCGTCCACATCGGTAAGATTCATCACCTGCGTGATTGCAAATCCGCGAGACTTCAGGAAGCGCCGCAGAATGTCTTGAAACACGAAGGTGCGAAAATTCCCGATGTGTGCGTAGTCGTACACCGTCGGCCCGCAGCTGTACATGCGCACTTCGCCCGCTTTTTGCGGCACGAAGGGCTCAATTTTGCCGCCCAAAGTGTTATGCAGCTGAATTTCGGCCATGGGTTCCCGGAGTCTCCACGCTCTGCCAGTGTGCCTGCGCGTTAGATAAACGTTAGATTGTAGCCGACCCCGCAAAAGCGGAGCAATGTACAAGCGCTGGCAGGTTTCGCGTTTAATTTTCTGTGTGTCACATACGTTGACGAGCCGCTATCGCGGCGTCTACAGTGCTGCTTCGTTCCGCGGAGGCCGTTTCTTGCGAAATATTCGATTAGCTCTCGTTTTGCTAACAATTTTTGGATGCGGATATGCTCTGCCCGCGCAAGAAACTACCGGTGCCGACGGCAAAACGCCATTAACCCCTGAAGCCGCAATAAATATTCGTTTTCTGACCGAGCTGCAGTTGTCCCCGGACGGCACGCGCCTGGCGTTTGTGGTTTCCGAAGCTCCTAAAGGAGAGCGAAGAGCCCAACACATCTGGATGTACGACAAAAAGATAGACGCGGCGCGCCAATTTACGTATTCCAACAAATCAGAAACAAGCCCGCGATGGTCACCCGATGGCCGTCAATTGGCTTTTCTATCAGATCGCGGCGGCGACGACCAGCAACTTTATCTCATGAACAGCAACGGTGGTGAAGCCGTCGCCCGCACTAAAGGCAAAAGCAGCATTAAGAGCTTCGAATGGTCCAAGGACGGCAAATACATCGCGTATATCGCGCCCAATGCCAAGACCGAAGAAGACGAGAAGAAAGAAAAAGACAAAAACGACGCCCGCGTAGCTGACCAAGACGTAAAACAGCCTCGCGTCTGGCTGCTGCCCGTAGAATCCGGCGATCCTAAGGCGATAACTCCAGCCAACTGGGAGATCAAGGAACTCGCCTGGATGCCCAGCGGCCAGAATCTCGTCGTTGCCGCCACCGATCATCCGGCGTCCGATCAAAACACGGACCGCATCTTTGGAGTTCACGTACCGGATGGCGAGATGATTCAACTCGCCGCGCCGCGCGGTCCATTTGGTCAAATCCGTGTTTCACCCAATGGCAAGAACATCGCTTACATCGGTGCCCGCGAAGACGGCCCATCGCCGCATGACCTCATGATGCTCCCCGTTGAAAGCGACGCCGCGCGCAACGTCTCCGGCCTTAGTCTCGATCGTCAGATTGTTGATTTCAAATGGCTGCGCGACGGAAATTTACTGGCCATCGCCGCCGACGGCTTTCATACAAAATTCTGTGCGTTCGGCGCAAATGGAGCTATCAAGCAGATCACCGCCACAATTTCCATCAACCCCTCTGCTTTTGCGGTTTCGGACGGTGGAGAAGCATTTTTTGTCTCTCAGACCGCCACGCAACCTCAGGAACTTTTCGCGTGGGACCAGAAAACAAGTCCACGCCAAGTCACACACATCAACGATGCCTGGAACCGTTATTTCCGATCCGCACCGGAATTTTATAAATACAAATCCTTCGACGGACAGGAAATTGAAGCTGCACTCTTAAAACCTGCAGGCTATGACGGTAAAACCAGGCTGCCGCTGATCGCCTTGATTCATGGCGGGCCAACCTTCGCCTGGTGGGATACCGTGGAAGTGTGGGGCCAATTGTTGGTGGCGCACGGATACGCCATTTTTTATCCCAACATACGCGGCTCCATAGGCTATGGCCAAAAATTTATTGAGATGAACCGCGGCGACTGGGGCGGTGGCGACTTCAAAGACGTGATGGCGGGAGTCGACGATCTGATCGCCAAAGGCATCGCCGATCCCGACCGGCTCGCCATCGGCGGCTGGTCCTACGGCGGGTATATGTCGGAGTGGGCAGTGACGCAGACCACTCGTTTTAAAGCAGCGGTCTCCGGCGCCGGTTTATCTGACTTGATCTCAGAATACGGGACCGAACAGCATCCCTCGTATGACGAATGGTTTTATGGCGTGCCCTATGAACCCGAAAAGGTGGCCGGCTACCTCAACAGCTCGCCGTTCGTGCATTTAAAAAACGCTAAAACTCCCACGCTGATTTTGCAGGGCGAATCCGACACCGTCGACCCTGTCGGTCAGAGTCTTGAGCTCTACCGAGGTCTCAAACGTTACGGCGTTGATACGGAACTGGTGCTTTACCCACGCGAGCCGCACGGCTTCCACGAAGAAAAGCACCTGGTGGACCGCTTGAACCGCATTCTCGCTTGGTATGACAAATATCTGAAGACTGATTCAGGGACGCAAGTAAAGACGAAATGATGCCGAGGCCGCCGACCCCGGTCACAGTACGGGCCTGCCGCTAAGTACCTTCAGGGAAAAACGGTTCGTTGCGCAGAAGAGCGTCTACTGCGTCTAAAAGGGTCGTAGCTGCGTCTGACTTTCTCACGTAGCCTCGCACGCCAATTCTCTTCGCTTCTGAAATAATCTGCCTGCTGTGATGCATGGACAAAAACAAAATGGGCACCTGCGGCATAGCCTCGCGAATCACTTCCGCGGCCTCAATACCGCTCAACACCGGCATGGTGATATCCAGAATAATTAAATCTGGTCTTAGTTCTTCAGCTCTATCAATGGCTTCCTGGCCATTGGAAGCCTCCCCGCAGACTTCTATATCGCCGCGGGCCCCCAAAATCACACATTACCAAGACATCCGGCTTGAGTTCTAGCGATTTTTGCAACACTTCAGAGCTCGTGCTGGCCTCGCCGCAAATTTCCCAGCCTGGATGGTTTTGCAACAACACCCGCAAAATGCCGCGGGTCCCCTCGTGGTCATCGGCGATTAGTATTCGAACCATATCCACGTCCAGCCCACCCTTAACAGAAACCTCAGTAGATTACATTTCACTCAGAAAACCATACTCATATTGCTGTACGTCCACAGGCTCTGTAGCCTGCCCTACCAGATTGCCTCACTCGACTGTCTGTAAACTTTGTGGGCTACGCAGGCCTTTTGAAAACTTCCTGCTTGTGGCCTTAACAAATCAGCCACAATGTGTGGGGTAATGCTTTACACCTTTGCCGCTTCGTGCTAGTTTTTTATTCCGTACCGCCATCCGCGCCAGCGCCCGGCGGCCAGGGTTCTCATCGAGATCCAGCCAACGTTTTTGTCGCCGTACCAGCCTTCCTCTCCGGGAACAAAGACTTGTCTCTTATCGCCGTTTTGGAACCGCCGCGGGCTGCAGCTGCCCGAACGGGCGAGTTGCTGGCTTAAATCTGGTATGCGTCTAGAGACACAAAGAGGAAACCTTGCTTAAGCTCCGGAAAGTCGAAATCGTCGGCTTCAAATCATTTTGTGAACGCACTATTGTGACCTTCAGCGGTTCCGGCACGACCTGCATCGTCGGCCCAAACGGCTGCGGCAAGTCCAACGTGGTGGACGCCATCTCCTGGGTGCTCGGAGAACAAAGCCACAAATCCCTGCGCGCCGAGCGCATGGCCGATTGCATCTTCAACGGGACTGTCAAACGCCCTCCCATGGGGCTCGCCGAAGTCACCATCACCATGGAAGACCCCGAACTCGCCGACGCCGCGCGGTTCGTGCTGGAGACTGCTGACATACAGGCGCAAGCTGCCGCAACGCCGCCCGAGAACAGCGAAGGCGCTCAGCCATCCAATAGCGCTGACGCCCACTACGCGGCGCTCGCTTCGAACGATCCGAATTACAACACCGAAATTCACTCGCTTGTCCCCGCGCAGTCCCCTGAAGCATCAGAAGGCAGGTCAGACACAGAAGGCACACCAGAAGACAAAATAGAAACCCAGGCTATGCCGCCTATGGCGCCCATGGCGGAAGACCGCTCCAAACGCCGCAGAAAAGGTGCGGATAAACCAGTGTTGGCAACCAAGCCCGGTGAAGTGGTCATCAGCCGCAGGCTTTACCGTTCTGGCCAAAGCGAATATTTAATCAACGGCCGTACCGGACGGCTCCGCGACATCCAGGAAATGTTTATGGGCGTAGGCCTCGGTCCGGATTCCTACGCCATCATCGAACAGGGTCGCATCGGCCTGATCCTCTCCACTAAACCGATGGAGCGCCGCGCCATCATTGAAGAAGCCGCCGGCGTAACCAAATTCAAAACGAAAAAACGGCTCGCGGAAGCCAAGCTCGAATCTTCCAACGTTAATTTGTCGCGTGTAAACGACATTGTCGTGGAAGTCGAAAAACAACTTGGCTCGCTGAAGCGTCAAGCCTCCAAGGCGCGCCGTTACTCCGAAATTCGCGATCAAATGCGTGGCATCGTGCGACAGATGTTGGCGGGCAAAGCGCGCGAACTGGACCAGGAAGCAGACCGCCTGGCCGCGCAACTCAGCGAGATGACCGCCGCCGAAAGGGAACAGGCCACCGACATAAAACAGCGGGAAGACGATCACGATCGCCTGAACCAACGTATCTATGCGCTCGACGCAGAAATTCGCCAGAATCAGAATGTTTTAAATTTAACGGCACTTGAGGTCGACCGCGGCGAAAATAAAATCAATTTCAACCGTCAACGCTCGGAAGAGCTCTCTCTGCGCCACACCCAGGTTGCGAGCGAACTGAGCCAGGCAGCCGCGCAAGCCGCTGAATGCGAACGTCGCAGTGCCGCGCAAATCCAGGCGGTTACGCAATTAAGAGAAGAATCGGGCACTTTGACCGCGCGAGTCGAAAATCTCGCGGCCCGGGCGCATTCTCGCGCCGCGCTGATCGCCGAATCCGAAGATCGCATTGAGGCTCTGCGCCGTTCCGAACTCGAAGCTGGCGAGAGCTTGCTGCGTTTGCACGGCGAGCAGAAGCAGGCCGAAGAAGCGCTCGTTCATCAGGGTCAAGCACTCTACAAACTTGAATCCAACGAACACGAATTATTGGAGTCCTCGATTAAGGTCCGGGACGACGCCGACAGCGCGGCGCACGAATTCGAAGCTGCCAGCGGTCAATTGAGCATACTCAAACAGAAGGCCGCGGACTGGCAGGCCACCATCCACGAATTGCGCCAGGAACAAGAAACGATCAAGCAGCAGGTCGACGCGTTGCGCGACTCCCTGTCCGGCGTACGGGCTCGTCATTCCACGCTCACGCAGATTCTAAATGACCGCTCGTACACCGCCGATGCGGTGCAGAAACTTTTCGCCGCCAATGAACGCGGCGGCGGACAGGATTTTCGCGCGGTGGGCGTGCTGGCCGATTACGCCGAGGTTGAGGAGCATCACGAGGCCGCCATTGAACAATATCTGCGCGATGAACTCGAGTACGTCGTCGTCGAGACCTACGATCACGCCCGCGCTGGTGTCTCCCTCCTGCGTAATGAAGTTGGCGGACGCGCAACGTTCTTCGTCGATTCGCTACGCAACCTGCGCCTGGCCGACTACGAACCGATCATAAATTTCCGCGTCGAAGATGGCGTGATCTCCCGGCTCGACAAGCTGGTTGAATTTCGCGATCCGTTGGGCGCCGCTGCCAAACAATTTTTGCCGCGACTTAAAGCCGCGTACCTTGCCGACAACGCCAGCGTGGCAGAACGTCTAGCCCGCGACAATCCGCAATTCGCCTTCGTCACTCCCGACGGCACTTGTTACCAGGGCCGCATGGTTACCGGCGGGCGTGCCGATGAAGCCGGCCCACTGGGCATGAAGCGCGAGCTTCGCGCCCTGGACGCCGAAGTGATGCAGCTCGAGCATGAAACCGGCGCGCGGCAAGCCGCCTTGGAAGCCCTCAACGCCGATTTGCAGCTCGCCCAAAAGGCTCTGGAAGAAGTTGATTTGCAACAGCGTGAAGCCGATCGCAACGTTTTTGCTTCCAAACATCGCCACCAACAAATGCAAGGCGAACTTGCTCGGCTGGGTCTCGAACTAACCGTTTGTCAGAATGAATTGCGCCGCATCCGCCAGGACGTGGAACAAGCTCGCACTCGCGCGGACCGCGCCAAGAACGAACACGCCACCGCTACCGCCAATCGCGCTGCGGCCGAGGCCGAGAGGTCGCGCCTCACCGTACTGTTGACCGAACTTCGTGGCTCCATCGAATCGGACCAGAACGATCTGGCGGCCGGGCGCGCGGAGCTAGCGGCCATGAATGAACGGCTCACCGCTGCTGAAGCTCTCGCCGCTCGCCTGGCTGAAGAACACGCCGAACTGGAACGCCGCGAAGCATCCCTGCATCAGCAACTTACTTCCATAAATGATGAAGTGGCCAGCCTGGCGCAGCAAAGCGAGGAATTGACTCTTCAACTGGAAGGCTTGCGCGCCGAAAAGTTTCGCCTCGAAACGCGCCAGCATGAAATGGAACAGGAATGGGACGGCGGCCGCAATCGCGTCGCGCAAATGGAAGATCATCTGCGCATGGGACGCCAGTCGCTGCAAGAATTGCGCGAACAGCGCAGCCACGCAGAAATTGCGCGCGCCCGCAACGATTCCGACCGCCAACATCTGCGCGAAACTTGCATGGCCGAAGTAAACGCCCAGCCCGAAGACCTCCTCGCCACCGAAACGGCCTTCATGAGTGGCGAAGAACTAGCCGCCGCCGAAATCAGCTACCACGAAATGAAAGAGCGTATCGACGCCATGGGCGCTGTAAACATGATGGCCCTGGAAGAATTCAACGAGTGTGACCAGCGCTTCACCTTCCTAACCCGCGAGCGCGACGATTTGCTGAAATCCATTCAAGACACGCAACAGGCCATCGCCGAACTCGATGCCGCCACCAAGGAAAAATTCGAACACGCCTTCCATGCCATCAACAAGAGCTTCTCCGAAGCTTTCCACACCATCTTCGGCGGCGGCATGGCGGAAATGCGCTTGACGGAGCCGGACAGTTCCGGTGACGCCGGCATTGATATCGTGGCCTCGCCTCCAGGCAAGCGCCTGCAAAATATTTTGTTGCTTAGCGGCGGCGAAAAAGCTATGACCGCGCTGGCGCTGCTCATCGCTATCTTCCGCTACCAGCCCAGCCCTTTCTGTATCTTGGACGAAGTGGACGCTCCGCTGGATGAAGCCAGCGTGGGACGCTTCACGCGCCTCATCGGCGACATGAGCGGCCAGACTCAATTCATCATCGTCACGCATAACCGCAAGACCATGGAGATGGGCAGCGTGCTCTACGGCGTGACCATGCAGGAACCCGGCGTTTCAAAACTTGTCAGCGTCCGTTGGGAAGGCGATGCCGAGCCTAAACAACGCGCCGCAGCCGCCTCCGCCGCATAAACACTTTCGTTTCGATTCCAAAGGAGCGCCGCAAGCAAACTTCACGGCTCGCCGGTTTGCTCCAGCGCAATTTTCGCTTTGGCCCGCTCAATTAATCCATTCTCAAGGGCTGGCCATTGACCAGACATAGATACCTGATTACGAGCGTAGGAGTTCCAGAATCTAACATGACATCCGGCGCGCGCGCGGCGCCCTACTTGCGACTTAAACTCCGTGACGATAATTTTTTGTTGGCCAAAGAATTTTGTTTAACTAATTCTTCCTTAGTTTTCCACCGTTCCTACCTTTGACATCGACTCACGCTGCGCTAAAATGCTTTCACGTTGTCGGGGGAAATTTTTTTTGCCTGCCATTCCTGCGAGCCGCATCCTGCGCGAAACCCATTTTGCCGGCCTCAAGCCTTCCGCTCGTGGCAAGGTTCGCGACATTTACGATCTGGGCGATAAGCTGCTGATCGTTGCCACCGATCGCCTCTCCGCTTTCGATGTGATTTTGCCCACGCCAATTCCCGACAAAGGGCGCGTGCTCACGCAACTATCTCTCTTCTGGTTCCATCTGTTCCGCGATGTAATCCCCAATCACGTGCTGAGTGCTGACCACTTTCCCGCGCCATTTGACGCCTATCGTGATGAGCTAGCGGGACGCGCCATGATTGTTCGCAAGACCCAACCACTGCCGGTCGAATGCGTTGTTCGCGGTTATATCTCCGGGTCCGGTTGGAAAGATTACCTCGCCACCGCAACGCTTTGTGGCATTGCGTTACCCCCTGCCCTGCGAGAGTCCGATCGCTTGCCCGCGCCGATGTTCACGCCCTCAACGAAAGCCGCCGCAGGCCACGACCAAAACATTTCTTTCGAGCAAGTTATTTCCATGATCGGCGAAGAACTGGCCAGGCAAGTGCGCGCGGTCAGCATCGATCTTTACCAACGTGCCGCGGCATACGCGGAGCCGCGCGGCGTGATTCTTGCCGACACTAAATTTGAATTTGGGCTACTCGATGGCGAATTGATATGGATCGATGAAGCTCTAACGCCCGATTCTTCCCGCTTCTGGCCCGCGGCTCAGTACCACTCAGGCGGCCCTCAGCCCTCTTTCGACAAACAATTCGTGCGTGATTACCTGGAACGCATACGCTGGCCGAAGGTTCCTCCAGCCCCCGAGTTGCCTGCCGAAGTCGTGGCCGCGACACGCGAAAAGTATCTGGAAGCTTTCCGCATTCTCACGGGGCATGCGCTGTAGTGGATCGGGTAATGAAACAAATCTTGGGAATTTGAGTATTTCTCACATGGAGCGACCAACTTGAAGGATCAACTGGAAGGCCTTGTCAATCAAATGGTGGAACGCGGAATTCTATTCGACGAAGCCGTTTGCGAATTCGAAAAACGCTTTATCAAACGGGTTCTGGATTGTGCCCAAGGCAACCAGTCTCGAGCGGCGACCGCTTTAGGAATCCACCGCAACACCCTCAGCCGCAAAATCGGCGAATACAAGCTGGACCACAACGGCCACCGCAAATCCCGGTACTAAGCCGCGCCTACGTTTTGCAATCCCGCCAAAAATTGTCCCCAATAAAAAGGTTAAACGTCTAATTTACTGAGTCGGCTTCTTGGCGGCCGGACGTTTAGCCGCTGGTTTTTTGGCTCCTTCTTTCGGTAGATCCTCTTCCTTAACCTTGGCCTTGTCAAAGTGCAGCATGAAGGCGGGATCAGGATCAAACGACACCAGCGTGCCGGTAAAATGCACTGCGCCGTTCTTTTCCAGTTTGCCTGCTTCTGGCTGCCCAACAACTTTGACGTCCATGTTCGGTGTGGTGGCTGATTCAAATTCGGCTTCGCTGGTTACGAATGCGACTTTTAGCTGCACGGCATCGGTCCCTGCCGTCACCTCGATGACTTTGCCGGGCACCTCTGGAAATTCCAGGCCACAAGCCGCAAGCCACGTGACCTTCGCTTTGTCGCCACCAGCTTTAAGATCGTCGACCACCGACCGCATAGTCATGTCCTTGCGCGCCGCAGTAAGGTCGTCCGCGCTTGGCAACTTGTAGCTATCCGGACGCTCTGGTGAGCTGCTCGCCAATTGCAGCAATTCGTTCAGCTCTGCATCGGTAAGATTGTCACAAGCGGCCTGCTGATAATTTACGATCAACTTGCGCAGATAATCTTTGACCTTGTCGGATTGTGCCTTGGTCGCGCCTTTAGCGGTCACCGCGCGCGCAATGGACCAGAACGCGTCCATCTGCCGCGGAGGCGCCATCGCCGTATAAGCCAGGCCCAAGCGGTAGCTAGTGATAGCGTCATCGGGATTCAGCGCCAGTGTCGCCTTGTAGTGTTCCACCGCGGCGTTGTAATCCTTTAGCACCATCGCGGCCTGCGCAGCCGTTGCATGGAAATAAATTTGTATCTGTTTTTTCTGGGCTGCAAACGCGTCGTCACTCATGGACTCAGGCTTTTTCACTTCATCCAGAGCTTTCAATCCTGCCACCGCCGCGTCCAGCGCGCTCTTGGCCTGCGTTGCATCCTTGGCCACGGTATTAGCGTTCGCCGGATCAGCAGTCATGGCGTTGTAAGCAAAGGCGCGCGCATACAGGGCCTGGTAGCGCGCTCCCGCATCCACCTTATCGCCTAGCGCCACCACCTTGTCGGCGTACTCAATGACTTTCGGATAATTTTTCAGTTGGCTATACGCTTGGTAGTACAACGGATAGATATAAATCAACAACGCGGAGTTCGGATACTTGGCGACAAAATCGTCCAGCGACTTGACCTGCGTGGTCGGATTTTTATCCGCCGCGGCCGCTTGGTAGGAGTTGTACTCTGCCATGGTGTACTGCGGCTTAGCGCCGGCAGCATCTTGCCCCGCGGGCGGAGCTTGCGTGGCCTGGGCCCTTGTGCCAACTGCCGCTCCCAGATTTAGACTAAGCGCCGCGGCCATCGCGAGGCCCACTATCTTCTGTGTTCCATTCATTCCGATTTCTCCTCGCTCAAACTACAACCTTTGGGATTCTTTTCCCGTTCACCGGGGTCATTGTCCCCGGAATTTCTGTTATCGTTCGGAAAACTCTGGGATTATAGGGAAGACCCAAGGCCTCCGCAAGTCGTTACGTGTATGAAAAATAATTACTGATGTTTTCGAATTGCCACCCTGCTGCTTTATTACGGTGATTCGTCAGGCGACCGGATGTCGGCCTCCAATGTTAAGATGAGTTTCGCATAAAAACCGGGGCCCACACGAGAAAGAATTTGGATGCTTCGGACACATAAGGCCGGTGCTCAAAACGCTGCCGAAAAACTCCTTGGCCATGCCGTGGCCCTAGTCACCGGAGGCAGCCGTGGGATCGGCCGGGCCATCGCCGTGCGCTTGGCAACTCTGGGAGCAGCTGTGGCTATCTGCGGACGCGATGCCGACGCTTTAAATGACGCAAGCGCTGAACTTGCTGGGCTAGGAGGCCGCGTATTCTCGCAGGTAGCGGATGTTACACGCGCTGCCGATGTCAGCGATCTGGTTACAAAAACGGAGTCGACTCTCGGGCCTATCACCATCGTCGTCAACAACGCCGGGATCGGCTTGTTCGGTCCCGCACACGAAAAATCCGAACAAGATTGGGACCGCGTCCTGAATACCAATTTGAAGAGTGTGTTCCTTGTTTCAAAAGCCGTCGCACCCTCTATGATCAGTCGCAAATGCGGCGATATCATCAACATCAGTTCCCTTGCTGGCGTTAACGCCTTCAAAGGCGGCGGTCTGTATTGCGCTTCAAAATGGGGCCTGCAAGGCCTGTCCGCGTGCATGGCCGAAGATTTGCGAGGCTATGGCATTCGTGTCAGCGTGATTTGTCCAGGCAGTGTAGCAACGGAATTTTCCGGTAGCGGACCCAAAGACCCCACTAAAGTTTTAGCGCCGGAAGACGTGGCTCACGCCGTGGAAACCATTGTGACGCAAAGCCCAAAAAGCTTCATAAGCCAGCTTCAGATCCGCCCGTTGAGCAAACCCTGATCGCGCTATAGGTAGCGGGCAACAACCTTCGACCGGCCAGCCGCGCTATCGCGGTACTAATTCAGGTTTGACAACTATCGTTATAACGACTATAGTGCCTCGGTGAGCTCTTCAACCCTTAAAGGCTCCGAAGCTCAGTTGGAAGCCGGCTTGTTCGTTGCCCTCATAAAAATCGCCGACACCTTGGGCGCTCAAGCCGAACAAGTCTTCAAAACCGCGGGACTGACCGCGGCCCAATACAATGTGTTGCGCATTCTGCGCGGCGCTGGGCGCGCCGGACTGGCCTGCCGCGAAATTGGCGAACGGATGATCTCTCGCGATCCTGACATCACCCGCCTTCTGGACCGTATGGAAAAACGTAACCTCGTCACCCGGGAGCGTCAGCGCGATGACCGCCGCGTGGTCAAGACTTTTGTCACTTCCGCAGGTCTCAAACTTCTGAAAACTCTCGATCGCCCGGTTAGCGCTTTGCACAAACGGCAATTCCAAGGCGTCGCTCCAGCTAAATTGAAAAATCTGGCCGCCATGTTGGAAGAAATTCGCTCGCAGCACGCTGGCTAAAAAACGGATTGCGACTTACGCAGTGGCACACCAAATAAGTCGAAGCCAACGGATTCCAGGTAAAAGAGGGCCAACTAAAAGGAGAACACTGGTGAAGCATCACCTAACAAGAATCACTTTCGTCGCCATCTTGGCGCTATTCAGCTCCATTCCAGGCTTTGGCGCCACCACCGAATGGAAAATCGATCCGCAACACAGCGCAGCGCAATTTTCCGTTCGCCATCTCGCCATCTCTACCGTTCGCGGCGCCTTCAGCAAAGTCACGGGCTCGGTATTGGTCGATGACCAGGACATTTCCAAATCCAGTGTAAATGTCACCATTGACGTCTCCACCGTCGACACTCGCGAACCGGCCCGCGACAAAGATCTACGCAGCGATCATTTCTTTGATGTCGATCACTTTCCCACCATGACCTTCAAATCCACAAAGGTCGAGCAAATTTCGCCGGGCAAACTCAAAGTAACCGGCGATCTCACCATCCGTGGTAACACCAAGCCGGTTGTTTTGGATGTGGATGGACCTACCGCCCCCGTAAAAGATCCCTGGGGCAATCAGCGTGCCGCCGTGAACGCTACCACCAAAATCAACCGTCAGGACTTTGGTGTGAAATGGAATGCCACTATGGACAACGGTGGCGTGGTCGTGGGCGACGACGTCAACATCAACATCGACGCCGAAATGATCAAGCAAGTCCCGAAGTAATTTGGCGCGATTGAGAACATGACTCGCTTTAATTGGTAGCTCGCAACCTACGCTCCTGTTTCAGAGCCGAACTTTAGAGTAAAGCTTCACCATCATTGCCCATCATCGAAAGGTCGAAAGGAAGGGTGACATCATGAGCATTAAGGTTCAGGTGATTTTCTACAGCATGTACGGCCACGTTTACAAAATGGCCCAGGCAGTTGCCGAAGGCGTCAAACAAGTCTCAGGGGCGGAAGTTTCGTTGTACCAGGTCGCAGAGCTCATTCCCGCTGACGTCTTGGAGAAATACGGCGCCAAAGCCGCCAAGGCCAGTTTCGCCGACGTACCGCTGGCAGCGGTAGACAAGCTTGCCGAAGCCGACGCGATTATCTTTGGCACTCCAACCCGTTTCGGAAATATGGCTGCGCAAATGCGCAATTTTCTCGACCAGACCGGCGCGTTGTGGGGCAAGGGAGCCTTGGTCGGGAAAGTTGGCAGCGTATTTGCTTCGACCGGCACTCAGCACGGCGGGCAGGAAACCACCATTACAAGTTTTCATTCTACGCTGCTGCACCACGGCATGGTGATCGTCGGTGTGCCCTATACCGAAGCAGGTCTGACGTATATGGAAAACATTTCTGGTGGCACTCCTTACGGCGCAACGACATTGGCCGGCGCCGACGGTTCGCGCCAGCCCAGTGAGAATGAATTGAAGATCGCGCGCTTCCAAGGCAAGCACGTAGCCGAAATCGCCATCAAACTAGCTCGATAACTTTTTTCTTCAGGCCACTTCAGCTCTAAGTAGCGAAAGGAAACGTTCATGCACAAGAGGGCGCCCACGGATTTTCCGGTACACGATTTGATTGCCGAGCGCTGGAGTCCGCGCGCCTTCAGCGATAAGCCCGTTGCGCCCGATGTACTGCAGAGCTTGTTTGAAGCAGCGCGCTGGGCTCCTTCCAGCAGCAACGAACAACCATGGGCATATATCGTTGCTACCAAGGATGACGCGGAAAATTTCGCGAAGCTGGTGAGTGTGCTCGTGCCTTTTAACGTTACCTGGGCGCAGCACTCCCCGGTCTTGGCCCTCGCGGTAGCCGAGCTAGCGTTCGCAAAGAATGGAACCCCAAATCGCAACGCGCAATATGATGTCGGTGCCGCCAGCGCTTGGATGACCGTCGAAGCCACTTCCCGCCGATTGTTTGTCCATCAAATGGCCGGTTACGACCACGAAAAAGCCCGGCAAGTTTTCCAAATACCGCCGGGATGGGAGCCTATCGCCGCAATTGCGATTGGCTATCCGGGCGATCCTGATTCTTTGCCGCAGCCTTTGCGCGATCGCGACGTTGCGCCACGCACTCGAAAACCCATCTCCGAGTTTGTTATGTCTGGAAGCTGGGGGAAAAAAGCTCCATTCCTCTCCTGAATTTAGGTTAAATTTTAGCGGCCCCAATGAACAGCACACTCGAATTCCTGGTTCGCCACGGATACGCAGTTCTGCTTGGCTGGGTATTCCTTGAGCAACTTGGCCTACCCATTCCTTCTGTTCCATTGCTCCTCGCCGCCGGGGCCTTGGCCGGCGCTGGCCGCATGAACATTTTTGCCGCGCTCTTCGTCACCATGTTTGCCGCCCTCTGCGCGGATTCTCTGTGGTATCAACTTGGCAGAATTAGAGGCATCGCGATTCTGCAGCTGCTCTGCAAGATTTCATTGGAGCCCGATTCCTGCGTGAGACGCACGGAAGGCGTTTTCTCTCGCCAGGGCGCCCGCTCGCTCATCTTTGCAAAGTTTCTCCCAGGTGTGGGCGCGGTCGCCCCGCCGCTCGCCGGCGTCTTTCACATGCGCATGGCACGTTTCATGTTGTTCGATTCGATGGGCACACTTCTGTGGGCCGGCGCATATTTGGGCGCGGGATTTGTTTTCCGTGACCAGATCGAAGAAATCGCCGCACATCTCGCTTATTTCGGCGGAAACCTGGGCATCGTATTGGTGACCGCGTTTGCCGTCTATATCAGCTATAAATTCGTCGCCCGCCAAAGATTCATTCGCCAGCTTCGGATCGCGCGCATCACCGTCGCTGAATTAAAAGAAAAAATCGATGCACGCGAAGAAATGGTCATCGTCGACCTGCGCCACTCCATGGATTTCGAAGCTGACCCGCAAACCATTCCAGGCGCATTTCGCATGGACGCCGCGGAACTGGAGGAAAAGAACGACCGCCTGCCCCGCGATCGCGACGTCATTCTCTACTGCACTTGACCGAACGAAGCCACCAGCGCCCGTGTGGCGCTGCTCTTACGCAAACAAGGCATCAAGCGCATCAGGCCGCTGCAGGGCGGTCTTGCAGCCTGGCGAGAAAAAGGCTATCCGATGGAGGGCACCGCTCCAACCGTGAAACTCGTGCCCATTGAGCCCGCCCTAAAATAATTTCGGAGAATTTCCGGCCTTAGCCGCCGTCAGCCCGCTCTCAAACCGGCTATAGCCGCGGCAATACAATTCCACTCTGTGACTGATACTTTCCCTTTTTATCTTTATAGCTGATCTCGCAATCCTCGTCGGACTCAAAAAAGATCACCTGACAAAGTCCTTCATTCCCATAAATCTTTGCCGGCAAGGGGGTGGTGTTACTGATTTCCAGAGTCACAAATCCTTCCCACTCTGGCTCAAAGGGCGTCACGTTTACAATAATTCCACATCGCGCATAAGTGGATTTCCCCAAACAAATCGTCAACACATTTCGCGGAATCCGAAAATATTCAATCGAACGTGCCAGCGCAAATGAATTGGGCGGAATGATGCACACATCACCTTTGTAATCCACCAACGACCGCGAATCGAAATTCTTGGGATCAACAATAGTCGAGTTCACATTCGTAAAAATACGAAACTCGTCGGCCACCCTGATGTCGTAGCCGTACGACGACACCCCGTAGCTGATGACCCCTTCTCGCACTTGCCGGTCCGTAAAAGGCTCAATCATTTTATGCTCCAGCGCCATGCGCCGGATCCAGCAATCTGGCTTAACGGACATTCACTTCCTCCTGGAAGAGTTCACGATCAAAAATTGCCATCAGTGATTTAAAAAATTAACTGCTCGCCGCAAAGGAACGTCAGTGTAGTGCACGCCTCCTGTCTTGACAACCTGCGCGACTCCCTCTAGCATCTGCCCACGCTCCCGGGAGGTTCCTTTTGATTAAGTTGGACATCGTTAACGCCGTGGTGACCAAGACAAACATCAGCCGCACCAAGGCCGAACAGGCCGTCGAGACCGTGTTCGAATCCCTCAAGACCGCCTTGGGCCGTGGGCAGCGCATTGAATTGCGCCGATTTGGCGTCTTCAGCGTAAAGCCACGCAAGACCGGCATCGGCCGCAATCCCCGCACCGGCGAAGAAGTCAGCATTCCGCCGGGAAAGGCCGTGCGCTTCAAACCCGGTAAAGAGTTGCAAGGCCTGGAAGGCACCAAGCCTACTGAGGCAGCCTAAAAAATTACTCTTCGGTCTGGCGTTTGTTATTTGCTAATTTCTTGAGCGAACAGCGCCTCTAGAGCCAGCAACTTAGACCTTACTTTCCCTCGTGGATCCCGAGCTCTTCCGCAGATACAGTTCCAAAATCAAATAGATCACCGCAGCATAAACCAGCCACTGAATCACCGGAACAAGAAACATATCGCCCATCAATTCCGCATACCCGGGCCGCACCACTCCGACCCACGACTGCACCAGGCCCAAACCAGGCTGCTGAGTCAGTCGTATCAGCTCCCACAGCCATAAATTTGTTTGACCATTTTGCGGAGCCGCCAACGCGCCGGGCAGATACCATAAATACAACCTTACCAATAACAGCTCGACCACCAGCCCGATACCGAGAGCCGCGATCAATGTTCGCCAATGAATTTTCGCCGCCACGCTCATTCCGTTCTTCGCAATAACGCGACGCCCCCGGTAACGCCACCACCATGAAGATTAAACCGCGCACACTAGCCAACTAGGACACTATCAAATTCCGGCCGACTGGCGCGCCCTGCGCTTCTGTGCTGTACTGGTATTTCGTCGGTTCCAAGGTTCGCTAGATCATTCGTGGCCACCCAATTCCCAGAAGGCAACCCTCAACCACTTCCCGTCAACATAGATTGGCGCACCATTCCGCGCGTAAGCCGCTATTACGCCATCACCACTCCAGATCGCTCGCCCAAAAGTCTGGCACTCGCAGGGCTCCTGTTCGTCATGACTTTGTGCACCTGTCTCGTGGCAGGCGCGCAATTCTCGGTGGCCTTCGCTCACAATGAGTCCGTCTCCGTTGACGAATTCGTACGAGCTTTTAAACTCCTTTATCAACATCCGGCTGCTCTGCTTAGCGGCTTACCGTTCGCGGTCACCCTGCTGACCATCCTGTTGGCCCACGAACTAGGCCATTTTTTCGCCTGCCGCCATCATCACATTCGAACCAGCTACCCGTTCTTCGTGCCAGCTCCCACACTCATTGGAACTTTCGGTGCCTTCATTCTGCTGCGCTCTCCCATCCGCAATACTCGCGCCCTCTTTGATGTCGGGGCTTCGGGACCTTTCGTTGGTTTTTTATTCGCAATTCCCGCGCTAGTCTACGGCGTCTTGAACGCGCGAGTGGTGCCAGGCCTGACCGATCCCGCCAATTCCGACATAATTTTCGGCGTTCCCTTAATCCTCCAAATCCTTGCAAGAGTTTTTCACCCCAACATTTCCGTAGATTTTCTTTTGTTACATCCGGTGGGACGCGCCGCCTGGGTCGGCCTTTTCGCGACCTCCCTGAATCTTTTGCCGGCGGGTCAACTCGACGGCGGCCACATTCTTCGCTCCCTCAGCGCTCGTACTCATCGCCTGGTCTCCACATTCCTGCCCGCGCTACTGCTCTTCCTCGGTTTCTTCCGTCACTGGACCGGCTGGTACATCTGGGCCGCACTGCTATTCGCCTTGCGCTTTCTTCGCACCGCCCCCGTCTACGACGACACTCCGCTGGACCCCGATCGCCGCTTCGCCGCTTTCCTCGCGCTGCTAATATTCCTGCTCTGTTTCATGCCTGCTCCCATTATCAATCTCTAAAAGCTCTAGAGCGTTAATGATCACATTCAACAAAAACGCGCGACTCCTATCAGGATGCCACGTAGCAGGATTTGCGAATTGGAATTTTGCGATGTGCTTGCACCCAACTCCGGTTATCATGCTTGGTCGCTTCTTACCAATGCGAAAAAAAATCCATAGCTAATGCCACCACTTCTTCGAACCCTGCGACTCACTGATCTTTTATTCCTCTTCATCGGCTCCGTCATCGGCTCGGGAATTTTTCTTACTCCCAGCCTGATTCTCCAGCAACTGGACGGTTCAGTAGGGTTGTCTCTGCTGGTCTGGTTCGTTGGCGGAATCCTCTCACTCCTGGGTGCCCTCACCTACGCCGAACTCGCCGCCTCCAATCCAGAAGCAGGCGGCTTGTATTGCTACATTCGTGATGGTTTCGGCCGTGCCACCGCATTTCTCTACGGCTGGAGTCTCTTTCTGATCATCGCCAGCGGCACCATTGCTGCGCTGGCTCGCGCTTTCACTCGCTATCTTGCTGAAATCGTCCCGCTGTCGCCAATCGGCAGTAACATCGTCGGCGTAGCCATGATTGCCGTGGTCACCGCGGTAAATGTTTGGGGAACTCGCAAAAGTTCCGACCTGCAAAACTGGACCACGCTCACAAAAGTAGGCATGGTGGCCGTTCTCAGCGCCGTGCTGCTCTCGATGGGTCACCACGCCGCCGATCTGTCGCGAGCTATCGGCACCTCCCAACACGGTTTTTCACTGCTATCAAATTTTGGTCTCGCGATGATCGCGGTGCTGTGGGCTTATGAAGGATGGCAATTCGGCACCTACAGCGCCGGAGAAGTTTTAAAGCCGCAGCAGTCTTTTCCCAAAGCGTTTCTCATGGGCTCGCTATTTTTGATGGCACTTTATTTGACCGCGGTAATCGCCTATCTCGTCGCGCTCGGTCCCCAGGCAGCAACGGTCAGCGACGCGATCGCAGCCAGTGCTATGACTCTGGTGCTGGGACCGTGGGCCGGAAAAATCGTGGCCATCGCCATTTTAATTTCCACCTTTAGCGCCACCAATAGTGTGATCCTTACCGCTCCGCGCGTTTTTTACGCCATGGCCAACGATAATCTCTTTTTCAAAAAGCTGGCGCAGGTGCATCCACGCTTTCAAACACCAGCCTGGGCGATCATAGCCCTCGGTGTATGGTCAGCAATTCTCTCGTGCGCTGGAAAATTCGCCGAGCTGGCTTCCGGAGCAATTTTTATCGGATGGATTTTCTACGGCTTGGGGGCGGCAGCAATTTTCCCCATCCGCCGCGCTTCAAGAGGCCTGCCAATTCCCTATCGCGTGCCCGGCTATCCGTGGACGCCGCTGATCTTCGTAATTGTCGCCGCGGCCATCGTCGGCAACGCGATTTTTCTGGCCTTCATTGACCCTCGCCAGTTTCGCTACTTGGCCGTAGCGATTGTAATTTTCTTACTTGGGCTCCCGGCCTATTATTTCTGGCGCAGAAAACAATCCCAGGCCCAATTTCAGGCCTGAGTCCGTCGTTACATCAGACTCAACGGATCCATATCCACAATCACCGCCGTATCCGGAATTTCATTAGCCTCGCGATGATCCAGCGCGCCGGCCAGAAGTTTGGTCAGTACCGATCGCTTTGGCGACTTCAGCAGAAATTGAAACCGGTATTCCTTCTTAAGTCGCGCCAACGGCGCTGTGGCCGGACCCAGAATCCGCACACCCTTGCCATTGTGTGGTGAAAAATATTCCAAAAGTTGCCGTGACCAGCGAATCGCTTTCTCCAGATTTGTATCCCGAACGATTACGTTGGCCAGCGAAGTAAACGGCGGATATCCCATGGTTCTGCGAAAATTCGTTTCACGCTCAAAGAATGCCAAGTAATCCTGCTTCACCGCATCCTGAATAGCGTAATGCTCTGGATAAAATGTTTGAATCAACACCCGTCCGCGAAGTTCCCCCCGCCCGGCGCGCCCCGCGACCTGCGTCAACAATTGAAACGTGCGCTCCGCTGCGCGAAAATCCGGCATGCTGAGTAAGCCGTCCGCGGAAATCACTCCTACTAGTGTCACCCGCTGAAAATCGTGTCCCTTCGCCAGCATCTGCGTCCCGACCAGGATATCCAACGCTCCGCCTGCAAACGCTCCTAAGGTTTCCTCATATTGCCGCTTGGTGCGCGTGGTGTCGCGGTCCAGCCGTGCGATGCGAGCGGTGGGAAATTCCTTACGCAGCCGTTCTTCCAGGTGCTCCGAACCCTCGCCAAAAAAATAAACGTATTTTGAATCGCACTTCGGACAATTCTTCGGCACCCGCGCGATGAATCCGCAATAGTGGCATTCCAGGCGATTTCTGTTTTTGTGATACGTCATGGAAATGCTGCAATTCGCACATTGCACCGAGGCTCCGCAACTTCGGCACAACACCGACCAGGAATATCCGCGCCGGTTGATCAGCACCAGCGCTTGTGTTCCGCCCGCCAGGCATTCCTGAATTCCGGCACGCAACCTGGCGGAAATCGAACCAGCTTGATGGGTTTGTTGGAACTCTTCGCGCAAATCGACGACTTCCACTTTCGCCAGCGCGCGATTCTCAACCCGCGAAGCCAGCGTCAACAATTCGTACTTCCCGGTCGTAGCATGATGATAGCTTTCTAACGAAGGCGTGGCTGAGCCCAGCAGCGCCAGCGCGTTTTCCATTTTTGCCCGCACGATGGCCACGTCCCGCCCGTGATATCGCGGCGTCTCTTCCTGTTTGTAGCTGTTCTCCTGCTCCTCATCCACGATGATCATGCCGAGCCGTTCCAGTGGCGCAAACACCGCTGAGCGCGTTCCCACCACTACGCGCGCGTCACCATTTCGTACTCGCCACCATTCCCGCGCGCGCTCCACATCGCTGAGCGCGGAGTGCAGCACCGCCACTCCTTCGAATCGCGCGCCAAACCACGCCCGGCATTGCCGTCCTATCCACAACGTCAACGCAATCTCCGGCACCAGCACCAGCGCGGTCTTTTGTCGCGCCAGCGTTTCCCGGATCGCCCGCAAATACACTTCTGTCTTTCCGCTGCCAGTCACTCCGTACAACAACTGCACTCCAAATTCCCCCAATTCGAATCGCGCCCGTATACGCTTCAACGCCATACCCTGATCAGCATTCAATTCGTGCGCCGGCGGCGCGTATCCCACGTCAAAAGGATCCTCGGCGCGATCAATCGGCTCCTCCCAGCTATCGAGCAAGCCGCAGGCAAGCATGCGCTGCACTGCGCCACGCGAAAGATCAGCCAATCTCAAAACTTGCGGCAGCGGCAACGGCCCTCGTTCGGCTTCCAACAACGCTCGTACCCGCCTGGTTTGTTCCTGAAATTTCTCTAGCGCTTTTCCCTTATGCTGACGGAACTGATTTTCTCGCGGCCCATCCGCACTCTTTTCCCGTTTATCGGAATCTTCAGTCCGCCAGGCAAGAATTGTCTGCGTCTTCTGTTTTCTCTGAAGCAAGCTCTGACGGATTTCGATTAGCCGACGGCGCGCAAGCCGCTGCAACACCGCGCTACTAATTCCGCTCTTCTCGAAGGCGCTTGCAGGCAAAATTCCCTGTTTCGCTATCAATTTCGAAAGTTGCGAGATTTCCTCGGTGCCAAATTCCTCGCCAAGTATCGTCGAGCTCGAATCAACAAGCTGTCGCCCGGCTGGCGTAATCGCAATTTGCTGCTGCGCACGCACTTCGGTCACGGGAGGCAACATGGCGCGAAAAACTTCTCCCACAGGGGCGAGATAATACCCCGCAATCCAATACCCCAGTTCGATTAGTCCCGGCGTTAAAGCTGGAATCACATCCAGCACTTTGCTGATCTCGCGAATTTTTGCTTTTTCCGGCGCCCGCCCCGGCAGGCCAACCACAACTCCCACAAGCGATTTTTGTCGAAAAGGTACGAGTACGCGCACCCCGGGCTGCACCACTGCACGCAGTTGATCAGGCACCGCATACGTAAACGTCGTACGCAGCGGCACAGCCAGCGCCACATTGCAAAATACTTTGCTCATATGCAGACGTGTAGTTTAACAGGCGGTGAGATTTAGAAACTGGAAGCGCTACTAAAGGCTGATCAAAAAAATCCCCACAAAAATGGTAACAATCCCCGCCCACTGCCATTTCGCAACATGTTCTTTCAAAAACATCGCCGCCAGTCCTACTGTCACGCCGCCATAAAGCGAACCAAGCACACTCACGATCGCAACTTGTTCCATTTGCATTCCACGATTACTCAATACAAACGCGCTGGTATCCAGCAAGCCCATAGCCCACACATACCATCGAACATGCCCGCGCGGCAGACTCACTGACTGCTTTACCACCAGTAACACCACGGCAGTCAGCAACACGCACGTCAAACGAATCATCCATACCGCTTGCGGCGCGCCTACCCGGGGCACAACCCGATTCCCCAATAGCCAGAAGAGCACCCCAAATCCCACCGCGGAGCAAAGCGCCCACGCAACTCCCTTACCCTTGCGCGCATTTCCCTCCACGTCATCCTTGTGTGGCTCTTGCTCACCGCGAGCCACCAACACCACACCTAGCATGGTGCAAATGATTCCCGCTCCTCGCGTGGCGCGCAGGTGCTCACCGGTAAGCAGCGATAGAATCACCGTCAACGCCGGGTAACTCGCCGAAAGTGGCGCAACCACTGAAAGTTTGCCAACCTCAAAGGACCGGTAAAGCGTTACCGTCGAACACGCATTAATGCATCCAGCCAACGCTCCCCAGGCCCACGGCTGCCAGCCGGATCCGTCGTGCAAATGTCCCCAACCGCCCAGCCACGGCAGACAAATGCTGAGCAACACCAGTCCGGTCGCTTGCATATAAAACATGGTCCGGAGCGTGCCGATGCGGTGGGTTGCAAATCGCGCAAGAAAATCCGAGCCGCCCCAAGTCACGGCCGTGAGCAGGCCCAGCAGAATTCCCATTTGGTTAGTTTCTCATCAACGCGGCAGGTAGCAGAACGCCGGCTAATTCTTAGTGAGCAACTCTATTTCAACGATCAAGCTTGTGTCTGAGCGGGCTTCTTCTTCACTTCGAGCCCCAACTCCGCCATTACTTTTTGCAAATCCTTCCAAACTTCGCTTTTTGCGGCCGGATTACGCAGCAGATAAGCGGGATGGTACGTGGCCATCAGCTTCCTTCCACGAAACTCAAGCCACTGCCCGCGAAACTGGGATATTCCTCGCGTGGTTTCCAATATCGTCTGCGCCGCAATACTGCCCAGACAAACGATCACTTTGGGAGCAACCAAATCAATCTGCCGGAACAAAAATGGCGAGCACGCCGCCACTTCATCTCTTTCGGGCGCGCGATTTTCCGGCGGCCGGCACTTCACCACGTTGCAGATGTACACATCGCTGCGCCGTAGCCCCATGGCTTCGATCATCTGCGTAAGCAGTTTCCCGGCGCGCCCCACAAATGGCAATCCCTGCAAATCTTCGTCGCGTCCGGGGCCTTCCCCGATGAACAGCAATTTCGCTTGGGGATGGCCATCGCCAAAAACAATCTTCGTGCGCCCCTTGTGCAACTTGCAGCGGATGCAGTCGCCAATGTCTTCGCGGATGGTCTGAAGCGTGCCTTCGCCAATTTTAGGAATCGCGGTTATCAGCGGCTGCGGTGCGGACGGTTCATTCATCGTTTCGGCGCCTTCATCACTCAGAGAGCTCATGCCATCTGCGCGCTGCAATGTGGCTTCTTCGAGTGCAGGCTTCAGATACGCCGGAGCAGTCCGGTCGCGGAAAAATTCCCGAATGCCGATATCTTCGTAATATCGCAATCGCAAAGAAAGTTTTTCTTGGAGGTTTTCAGGAAGGCGGCCGGGCATGATGGGAATCAGACCACCGACAAACGCTTGGTAGGCTTGGTTCGCGACACTCCGCGCAATTGAACAATTTCGTCTAGCACGCGTTGCGCTACTTCAGCCTTGCTCATCTTTGGCAACGTCACCTCGTGCCCATCGCGGTAGAACAGCGAAACTACATTCGTATCATGATCGAATCCTGCGCCCTCCGCGGTAACATCGTTGGCCACGATTAGATCCAGATTCTTTGCGGCTAATTTCTTCCGCGCATTTTGCCCCACGTCAGCAGTCTCCGCCGCGAATCCAACTATAAATTTGTCGCCTTTTGCGCTGGCCATCTCCCGCAGGATATCTACGGTCGGTTCCAGTTGCACCGTTAAACTTCCATCCGTCTTTTTGATCTTCTCCGCATGCTTTTGCGCCGGGCGGTAATCCGCCACCGCCGCCGCAAAAATCCCAATCGAGCAGGCTGCAAATTCCTTCTTCACCGCTTCATGCATCTGCTCCGCGGTGCGCACGTCAACACGCCGAACGCCCGCTGGCGTTTCCAGCGCCGTAGGCCCGCTCACCAAGCTCACCTTCGCGCCGCGTCGTGCCGCGGCTTGTGCCACCGCGTACCCCATCTTCCCGGAAGATCGGTTCGTCAAATAACGAACCGGATCAAGGTCTTCGCAGGTTGGCCCCGCGGTAACCAAAACCGTCTCGCCGGCCAAATCTTTATTGATATGTAAGGTCGCGCGCACCGCCGCCAGAATTTCTTGGTGCCCCGCCAACCTTCCAGCCCCGACCATGCCGCAGGCCAGATAACCTTCATCCGGCTGCACGACATTCACGCCGCGTTCCCGTAGCTTCCCAATATTTTCTTGTGTCGCTGGATGATTCCACATATTCACGTTCATCGCCGGAGCCACCACCACCGGAGCGGTCGACGCCAGATACAAAGTACTCAAAAAATCGTCCGCAATTCCGCGCGCGAATTTAGCAATAATGTCGGCGGTTGCAGGAGCAACCAGCAACAAGTCGGTGCGTTGCGCTACCGAGATGTGCTCGATGGCGCTTTCCAGATTCGCTTCATTCTCAGTATTGCCAAACAGGTCGGTAATTACTTTTTGCCCGCTTAAAGCCGCAAAGGTCAACGGCGTAACAAATTCGCGCGCCGCCCGTGTCATCACCACTTCCACGGTAAATCCATCTTGTTGCAGCAGGCGCACCAGTTCTGCGGCCTTGTAAGCCGCGACTCCCCCGGTCACACCCACCGTGATTCGCATGGCGTCCCTGGCAGCGCCGCGCTACTTACGCCGCTTGTTGCCGTCCTTATCCTCGTCGATCGAATCCGGCTCCACGAAATCGTACTCGAGCAAACTATGATCGAGCTCTTCCACCGCGATTCGCGTTGCTTTTTGTGTTCTCGGATTTTCCACTAGCGGTGGTGCGCCGGCCATGATCTGCCTCGCGCGCCGCGCCGCCAGCACCACATAGGCAAACTGGCTCTCTGGAGCTTTTGTCAGTACCGTCATCTCAGTCATTCCCCCCCAAACGATGCCAGAAGTTTTTCTACCAGGTCCTGACGCCGCGCTTTTGTACAACGCAGCGCCGTTACAATTGCTTGCACTTCGCGTCCCGCACGTTCCACATCTTCATTCACGACGCAATAATCGTAATATTTTCCAAACTCCGCGATTTCATCGCGCGCTTTCTGCAATCGCCGCGCAATATCCTCGTCGGAATTCTGTCCTCTAGACCGCAGCCGCCTTTCCAGCTCTTGCCTCGAAGGCGGCAAAATAAAAATCGCCACCGACTCCGGCAACTGCCGCTTCACCTGCGAAGCGCCCTGCACATCGATCTCCAGCACCAGGTCGAGCCCGGACCTTCGCGATTCCTCCAGCCATTTCTTCGGCGTGCCGTATGAGTGCCTGCCAAACACGCGCGCATATTCCAGGAATTCGCCGCGGCCGATCATCCCTTCGAATTCCGCGTCCGTCACGAAATCATAGCACTTCCCACTCGACTCGGTCGCGCGACGCCCCCTTGTAGTACATGAGATCGAGGGCATGGTCCCCGGCATTTCCAATACCTTTTGCACCAGCGTCGATTTTCCCGAACCCGATGGCCCGGACACGATGATCACTAACGGCGCAATCTTTGCTTCCGCGGTCATTCGATGTTCTGAACCTGCTCTCGCAATTTTTCTATGTCGGCCTTGATCTCCAGCGCCAGCCCGGTAATTGCCAACGCTTCCGAATCCACTCCCGGAGTTTTCGACAATAACGTGTTCGCTTCGCGATTCATCTCCTGCAAAAGAAAATCGAGTTTCTTTCCCATTTCACCGGCGCCGCGCAGCAAGCTCGCAAATTGCACCACATGACTGCGCAGCCTTTCCAGCTCTTCGCTGATATCGCTGCGTTCCGCAAGTAGCGCGGCTTCCTGTGCAAGTCGCGCCGGCTCCAGGATTACGCCGCTCAACAATTCCTTCAGGCGCGCCTCAAGGCGCCGCGCGAATGCAGGCCGCAACGTCTCCGCCAACACTCGAACCTGGTCCGCTTCTCCTTCGATCTTCGTCAGCCGCTTGTTCAGCTCCTCGACCAGATGACTACCTTCAGCTCGCCGCATGTCATCGAGTTTCGACAATGCTTCCCCAACGCAATCCTCGAGCGTTCGCCTAAGCTTTTCCTGACTCTCTTCCGATTGCGGCGTAGCAATACCCAGCCCCGAAATTACCCCGGGCAATCGCAGTAGCGCCACCACATCCACGTCCGCCGCCGCGCGAGTTTCCTGTCGCAACGCTTCCGCCGCGCGCATATAAGCTTTTACCAATTCCTGATTCACCTGAATGGTCGCAGCCGTTCGCGGCTCGGCGTTCACTTGCAGCTCCACGTGGCCGCGATGGATTCGCTCGCGTACCACCTGCCGCAAGCGCGGCTCGTAAAGTTCCAACCCTTCCGCCAATCTCATTTTCAAATCGAGAAAACGATGATTGACGCTTTTGATGCTGACTCGCAACGCCAGATCGGTGGTTTCCGCGCGCGCTTGCGCGTATCCAGTCATCGAAAGGCATTCGGGTTTCCTGATCGCTGTCGGGGTTTGGCTCATAAGAGTTGTGATTTGACGCTCGTTTCGGAAGTCAACCTTGCCGGCGGCAGCATGTCATCATCCGCGAACTGAATATCGTGCAGCCTGGCATACGTTCCGCTCTTGGCCATCAACTCCGTGTGGGTGCCGCTTTCACGAATCTGTCCGTCTTCCAACACCATAATTTTATCGGCGCGCCGGATCGTCGCCAAGCGGTGAGCGATCACAAACGTGGTGCGGCCCACCATCAGGTTCGCCAGCGCTTTCTGCACGAACATTTCGGATTCAGCGTCCAGCTCGGAAGTAGCTTCATCGAGAATCAAAATAGGCGAGTCTTTCAGGATCGCCCGCGCGATAGCGATGCGCTGCCTTTGTCCTCCGCTCAATCTTGTTCCGCGCTCGCCGACCAAGGTGTTGTAGCCCAGCGGCAACTCCTGGATGAAATCATGCGCCAGCGCGGCTCGTGCGGCGGCCAGCACCCGTTCTTCGGCTACCTCGGTCAGCCCATAACAAATGTTGTTCCACACCGTATCGTAGAAAAGAATGTTTTCCTGGGCCACCATGGCGATCTGGTCCCGCAGGGAGCGCATCGTCACTTCGCGCATATCCATCCCGTCGATTTTTATCGTGCCTGCGCTCACTTCATAAAAGCGCGGCAGCAGATTTACGAGCGTGGTTTTTCCCGCACCGCTCGAGCCCACCAACGCGATCACCTCGCCTTTTCGCGCCTGCAGCGTCACATTTTGCAAGACCATTGCGGAACCCGGGGTGTAACTGAAACTCACACGCTCAAATGCAATTTCACGCGCGAACGCAGGAAGAACCTTGGCGCCGGGCTGTTCAATATTTTCCGGCTCAAGATCAAGATAGGCAAAAACCTGCGTGCTGGCGCCTTGTGCGGCCTGAAATTGCTGGTAAACATTGCCCATCCGCTTCAGCGGCATATAGGCATTGAACATCGCATAGATAAAGGTAAAAAATTGCCCGGTGGTCATCACGTGATGCTGTATCGCGCCGCGCGCATACAGCAGCAACAAAGGAATGACGATGGCTCCCAGTAGATCCATGAGCGGCGATGTGATGACTCCAGCCCGCACCCATCGCATGTTTTCCCGCAGCAATCTCCGTGAAGCTTCGCGGAACTTGCGAATTTCGAAAGGCTCCATTCCAAATGCTTTTACCACCCGGTTTCCGCTCACCGTTTCCTGCAAAATTTGGCTTAAGTCTCCCAGGCGTGACTGGCTGCTCTCCGCTGATCGCCGAATCTTCCGCCCAAATTTATTTACCGGCAGGATCACTAGCGGCAACAGCAACGCAGCCCCAAACGCCATCTTCCAATTCACCACCAACAACACACCCACAAACACCAGAAACGTAAATCCTTTTTGAAACAGGTCTGCCAGATATTCACTTAGCGCGATGCGAGTGCGCTCCACATCATTGATCACCGTGGAGTGCAGGCGCCCTGTGGAGTTGTGCTGAAAGAAACCCATTGGCTGCCGGATCAATCGCGCGTACACCTGGTTGCGTAGATCGGTTACCGCCGCCTGGCCCACGTACTGGATTTCCGTAGTGCCCAGGTATTCCGCAACGGCCTTCGAGAAATACAACAGCAACAAGGCAAATGCGAAAACCGTCCAGACGTTATGAATTCTTGGTGGAAAAAAATCGTTGAGATAAATGGTTCGGCCCGACCACGGCAACTTCACTAACGCCAACATCGACCCCACAGCAGCAGGATTCAGCACCCGATCCACCGCTGGAGCGACCATCAGCGCCACGGCGCCCTCAGCCAAGGCCACAAATGCGAGCAGCAGTATGCCTGCCAACAACCGCAGCGAGTACGGCCGCACGTAAGCGAAGAGCCGCTTTAATTGTGGTGAAAACAGCGATGCCACTCTTCAGACTCCCCGAACAGTTCTCTTGGTACGCTATTCGCCGCTAGAGGGCGTGTCAAGTTTCGCGCCCTGTCTGACAGCAAACGCCTGCAGGCTTTAAGAACGCGGCCACCCAAGTTTCATTTTTCAATGTCGCGGTGCACAACCTTCGCGGTGACCCCGCGCTTTTCCAGATATTTTCTTACCGCTTCAGACATCATCACCGAACGATGCCTTCCCCCTGTGCAGCCAAAAGCGATGGTCAAATAGCTTTTTCCTTCTCGCGCATAGTGTGGAATCAAATACGCTAACAGTCCTTCGACACGCCGCAAAAATTCTCCCGTCTGCGGAAAAGAACGAATATATCGACGCACCTTGGGATCTTTCCCGGTAAATTCCCGCAGCCGCGGAACGAAGTGCGGGTTCGGCAGGAACCGCACATCAAACACCAGGTCCGCGTCCGTTGGCACTCCATAGCGATATCCGAAACTCACCACGGAAACCATCAATGGCCGCTTGTCGGGATTTTTGAAACGTTCCGTAACGAAGTGCCGCAACTCGTGCACATTGAACTGCGTGGTGTCGATCACCACGTCCGCGAGTTTCCTGATCGGCGCCATCAATTCGCGCTCGTGGCGCAAACTTTCACGCACCGAATAATCTTTGCCCAGCGGATGCGGCCGCCGCGTTTCGCTATAGCGGCGCAGCAGTGCGTCATCTTGCGCCTCAATGAAGACCAGCGTAATCGGATGATCCTTGCGCAAATGTTTTAGCAGCGGAGGCAGTTTCTGCAGTTGCAGTCCCTCACGCGCATCGATCATCAAAGCCGCGCGCGCAAAGTCACCTTCGCCCGCCGCATGCAGCTCCGCGAAAATCGGCATTAGTTCGACAGGAAGATTGTCTACGCAATAAAACCCCATGTCTTCGAAGGATTTTAGTACCGTGCTTTTTCCGGAGCCGGAAAGTCCGGTAAGAACGACGAGGTGTCGCGCGTCATGTCTCGTCGGCGGCCGTTTCACGGAGCGCGCGCCTTAACTCTTCACTCGGCGCTGGTGCGTGCTGGGAATTCTCATGTCTTCGCGATATTTCGCCACCGTTCGGCGCGTAACGTGGATGCCCGCGTCATCCAGCTTCTTGGCGATCTGCTCATCGGTCAGCGGTTTCGAGCCATCTTCTTCTTCGATCATTTTTTTCACTACGCGCTTCAGGGTCAGCAATGACATCGCGCCGCCCTCCGGCCCGTTCACCGATTCGCTGAAAAATGACCGCAACTCCAGCACGCCTTGCGATGTGTGCGCATACTTGCTGGCCACCGCGCGGCTGACGGTAGAAGGATGCACGCCAACTTCTTCAGCCACTTCTTTAATCATCATGGGCTTCAGCGCGTCCTGCCCGTGATCTAGAAATTCTCCCTGCCGCGCAATGATGGATTGGCACACCCGCAAAATGGTGTGCTTCCGCTGCTCGATATTCTTCATCAACTGAATCGCCGCGGTGAACCGCTCTTTAACATAATTTCTAACATCGCGGTCGGAAGCGTCCTTAACCAGCAATCGCCGGTACGTAGGACTCAAGCGCAGCTGCGGCATGTCATCTTCATTCAAAAAAGCAACCCACTGATCGTCCACTTTGCGAAAATACACGTCCGGCTCAACCAATCGCGGCTCGGTCTTGTTGTAGCGCAACCCCGGTCGCGGATCGAGCTTGCGAATAACCTCCAGCGAACGCTTCACCACTTCCAAAGGCCGGTTCAGAGCGCGCGCCACTTCCTTTAATTGATTGCCCTGCACCTGTTTCAAATGATCGGAAACAATTTGCTGCGCCAAAGTATTCGTCGGATCAAAGGCTTTGATCTGCAGTAACAAACATTCCCGCAAATCTCGCGCACCCACGCCGATCGGATCGAAATCCTGCACCACCGCCAGCGCATCATCCAAATCATCCTGAGAATACTTCCCGCCTTGTAGCAACTCTTCGATGGACGCCGTCAAATACCCGTTCTCATCCAGATTCCCAATGATGCTTTCCGCAAGCTCCTTCACAGTCTCGGAGCAAATCGTCACGCTAAGCTGCCACGCCAGGTGTTCGCTCAAACCGCTCGGGGAAGATAAAAACTTTTCAAACGAGGGTCGCTCGGAAACTTCACGCTCCTGCGATTGACCGCCATCGCCGCCCGTATCCAGATACTGGTTAAAGAAGCTCCCCACGTCGAACTCATCAAACGGATTGGCTTCCGGCTTTTCCGGAACTTTTTCCGTTTCCGCTTTCAGAAAATTTTCGTCGCTGTAATTGTCGGTTTGAGTGGGTTCTTCGCTTAACTCTTCAAGCACCGGATTGGCGATCATTTCCTGGTTGATCATTTCGCGCAATTCCAGGCGGTTCAGCGCCAGCACGCTGACCATCTGCACCAAACCAGGCGTCAAAATCTGCTTCTGCGACACCCTGAGGTTTAGTTTTAGCCCCTGCCACGCCATTCCGTTGATCCTCTGTTTCTGGCCCGTTAATTCAATCTAAAATGATCGCCCAGATAAACCCGCCGAACTTCTGCATCATTGCTCAAGGCCTCGGGTGTACCCTGCGCCATTATTTTCCCATGATTCACAATATACGCGCGATCCGTTACGTTCAGTGTTTCCCTCACGTTATGATCTGTAATTAAAATACCAATCCCCGACCGGCTCAGGTCGCGAATAGTTTCTTGCAAATCTTTCACAGTTAATGGATCGATCCCCGAAAAAGGCTCGTCCAACAGGATAAACGACGGCGACAGCGTCAACGATCGCGCGATTTCCAGTCGCCGCCGCTCTCCGCCGGAAAGCACATAAGCCTTGCTGCTCCGCACCGTCTCCAGGCCCATCTGTACGATCAGTTCTTCCAGCCGATCGCGTTGTTGCTCGGGTGTAAGCGGCAGCGTTTCAAGCACCGCCAAAAGATTTTCTTCACTGGTGAGTTGCCGAAAAACGGAAGGTTCCTGAGGGAGATAACTGATTCCACTGCGGGCCCGCAGATACATTGGTAAATCTGTAATCTCTTCGCCGTTCAGCAACACCCGACCGGAATCGGGCCGCGTCAGCCCTACCATTATATAAAATGTAGTGGTTTTTCCTGCACCGTTAGGACCCAGCAGCCCCACAACTTCGCCCTGGCCAATCTCCAGCTCCACATCGTCGACAACCTTGCGGCCGCGATACGTCTTGCTTAACTCAACAGCCTGGAGATTCAGCATACCTCGTCATTTCTGGACTTGATGTTTCGTCAATGTTCGCGAGCCTTTTTCTGAATCGACGATGATCGTATCATCCGCTAAAAAGAAGGTCAATTGACGCCCCGTGGTGGTGCCTTGCGT
>Ga0182024_10000632_pt1 | contig 91233 bp, 71 predicted proteins | sample P32metaG_FD_120480 | JGI IMG/M metagenome (GOLD analysis project Ga0182024, IMG submission 120480) | Permafrost microbial communities from Stordalen Mire, Sweden - P3-2 metaG (Illumina Assembly) | ecosystem: Environmental > Terrestrial > Soil > Wetlands > Permafrost | place: Sweden: Stordalen... | reverse complement strand
TTTACGCCCAGCTTGGCGGCCTTTTCCTCGGCGACCTGGCGCGCCTGAATGCGCATGAAATCGGCGTGGGCGCGCAGGCTCTGTGCGACACCGGTTCCGAAGCGGTCGGCCTGAATCAGCACCGCCACCAGTTTCTTCAAATCGTCGACGCCGGTTCGCTCCGCCAAATTGCGCAGCGCTTCGACGCGGCGCTTGCCGGCCTTTAACTCCAGATTGACCAAACCGAACTCTTGGCTGATCTCCGGATGCGCTTTGTCCAATTCCTTGGATACCTGGAGGATGGCCTGGTCCAGGCCGAGACCGCTCTCGACGCACACGACGAGAAGGTCGAGCGCGTTGGGGAGCCCGCGCGAGATCTCTTTCTGACGCTTGGAGGCCAGGCGGCGCACATATTCGTTGGGTCCAAAGAAACCGATGGCAGCCGCCGCCATGACCATGGCGTATTTATTGCCCGAATCGAAGGAGGAGCCGAGCACGGCCACCGCCGTGATCGCCGGCAGCCCGACGCCCAGGGCCAGCTTGGCGCCGTAGAGCAACCGGAGAGCGCTCTCGTTGCGGATACCGGCCCGGATCAGGCGGCGCTGCATCACCGTGACGTCTTTGGGCGACTGCGGCACGAAATTTCCCAGCTTCTTGATCAGCTCGTGCATCACGAGGCTGGGATGGGAAGGCATGTGTTCGGTCTGTTCGACACCGCCCACCACCCGCTCGATGGCTTCCTTGGGCCGGACATACAGCTTCATTCCGGCCAGAGCTACCGCCACTGCCAGGGCGAGAAAAACGACGAGTGTTACGAAAAATGGCATGGCGTTAGACCTCGATGTTCACGATTTTCTTCATGATGAGGTAGCCGATAAGCTGCAAAGCGACGGCCGAGCCCAGCATGATATTGCCGACATCGTCGGTGAAGAAAAACTTCACGTAGTCGGGGTTGGTATAGAACATCAGGATCGCGACGGCGATCGGGATGCAGCTCAGCGCGGTCGCGGTCATGCGGCCGTGCGCGCTGACGGCGCGGATTCTACCGCGCAATTTGAACCGTTCTCGAATCACGTAAGCCAGTTTGTCGAGGATTTCGGCGAGGTTGCCGCCGGTGCGTTTTTGCAGCAGCACCGCCGAGACGAAGAAGTGGACGTCGAGCGATGGAACCCGCTGGCCCAGTTTTTCCAGAGCGACCTCGATCGGCAGACCCAGATTGTGCTCCTCGAAAGTACGCCGGAATTCGCTCGAGATGGGTTCCGGAAACTCGCGATGAATCATTTCGAGCGACACCGAAAACGCATGGCCGGCGCGCATCGATCGCGAGATGAACTCGAGCGTATCGGGGAACAGCTCTTCGAATTTGTGCAGCCGCGACTTGCGCTTGAACCACACCATGACGAACGGCCCGGCGCCGGCGATCAGTCCGGTGCCCACCGCGAACACGTGCGCGACCGGAAGCAGGAGCCAGCCCGCCGCCAAACCCGCGCCGAAACACACGAGCGTCAGATGGACGAATCGCGCGGGCTGCCAGCTCATGCCCGCCTGTTCCAGGAACTGAGCGAGCTTGGGGCCCAGCTTATACTTGTCCACCAGCATCTGCGCGAAGCGGTTCTTGGGAGACCCCACCTCCCGCACCACCGAGCTTTCGGCAACCGCTCCCTTGGCCTTCTTTTTCTTCTTGCCGACGCCGGTGAGGCGAGCCTTGATCTTGTCGACGTCGGAAGACTTGACGTACTTCGACACGATCAGCCAGGCGGCCATGAATACGGCCCAGATAATGATCAGCGTCAAGACAAAGCTCATCTCAAACCTCCACCACTTCGTCGAACAGATCGGCGCGCAGCCGGATCCCGGCGCTCAACAGCTTTTCGTAGAATTTCGGCCGGATGCCGGTGGCGGCGAACCTTCCGACCACCTTGCCGTCCGGGTCGAGACCCCGTTTTTCGAACACGAACAGATCCTGCAGCGTGACCACTTCTCCTTCCATGCCAGTGACCTCCGTGATCGAGACCACGCGCCGCGAGCCGTCGCTCATGCGCGAGGCCTGCACCAGGATGTTGACCGCGCTCGCGATCTGCTGCCGGATGGAGGTGAGCTGCATGTTCGAATTGGCCAGCGAAACCATGACTTCCAGGCGCGAAACCGCGTCGCGAGGCGTGTTGGCGTGGATGGTGGTGAGAGACCCGTCATGACCCGTGTTCATCGCCTGCAACATGTCGAGCGCCTCTTCGCCGCGGACTTCGCCGACCACGATGCGGTCCGGACGCATACGCAAACTGTTGATCAGCAGCTCGCGCTGGCGCACCGCGCCGTGCCCTTCGATGTTGGGCGGACGGGTTTCGAGACGCGCCACGTGCGGCTGTTTCAGCTGCAATTCCGCCGCGTCTTCGATGGTGACGATGCGTTCCTTGCCGTTGATGAACACCGAAAGCGCGTTCAGCAGAGTGGTTTTACCGGCGCCGGTTCCGCCCGCGATGATGATGTTCATCTTGGCCTTCACCGCGGCTTCGAGCAGCTCCATCATGCCTGGGGTGAGCGCCTTGCGCTCCACCAGATCGGCGGGCATCAGCTTGTCGGTCGAAAACCGGCGGATGGAGAGCAGCGGACCGTCGACCGCCAGCGGCGGGATGATCGCGTTCACGCGCGATCCGTCGCTCAAGCGCGCGTCCACCATGGGCGTCGATTCGTCCACGCGGCGCCCCACCTGGCTGACGATCTTGTCAATGATGCGGAGCAGGTGCTGGTCGTCGCGAAAGGTCACGCTGGTCAGCTCCAGCAGGCCGCGCTTTTCGATATAGACCTGCTTATAGGTGTTCACCAGAATGTCGGAGATGGCGGGGTCCTGCAACAGCGGCTCGAGCGGCCCCAGGCCGAACACTTCGTCCAGAACCTCGTCGCTGATCTGCTGCTTTTCGAGCGAGCTGAGCAGCGTCGGCTCCGCGTCGATCAGCGAAATCACCGCCTGGCGCACTTCCGCGCGGACCCGCTGGTTGTCGATGGTTGCCAGAGCTTCGAGGTTGATCTTGTCCACCAGCTTGCGGTGCAGCGTGAACTTGAGTTCCTGATATTCCGGCTTCAGGCTGGCTTTCTGCCGGCCTGTGTTCTTGAGCAGCCTCTGTTCCCAGGAGACCTGCTGCGTGTTCTTGTTCCCGTTATCGGTGGTGGAAAACATACGGTTCCGTCAAATCCTTTATGCCTGCGAAAACGCGGGCTTCATGGTTCGCGATGGCGCGGGCGGCTTCAGCGCTCCGGTCAGCGCGCCGCACAGGCGCGTCGCCACGTTCTCGATCGATTTGCCCAGATCGCCGTCGCCTCCCAGCGGCTGCCCCAGCGTGACCACGCGATGCAGCGAGAAATAATCGTTGGGAAGTGCGGCGTGCACGGCGCAGCCAAATAGCTTTTCCATGTCGGCGATGCCGATGTCGGTGCGCCGGTCCACGCGATTCACCAGAACCTGAAAGCGATCTTTCGGGAAGCCGATCTGCTCCACCAGCGTCAGAGCCTTGCGCGTCAGGTGCAGGCTGGGCAGCTCCGCGGTCGACACCAGAAACGCGCGCTCGCACTCGGAGACCGCCATCAGCGCGGTGCGGGTGAATATCGACGGCAAATCCAGGATCACCCAGTCGTAGAGGCGGCGCGCATGGTCGATCAACACGCGCAACAGGGCCGGATCCAGTCCTTCGGCGTAGGGCGCGGCGGGGGCCGGTAGAATGTCGACTCCGCCGTAGTTCACAGTGAGCGAGTTCCACAGCGCCAGGTCCATGTGCTCGGTGTGCTGCAAGGCGTCGACCAGCGAATAGTTGTGGCTCAGCTTCAGATAGAAGCCGATAGTGCCGCCGGTGAGATCGAAGTCGGCGAGCAGGATGCGTTTTCCGGTCAGCCGCTGCAGGGAGAACGCGGTTTGCGTGGCGATGGTGGATGCGCCCGAGCCCGGCTTAGAGCTGGCGAATCCGATCACATGTCCCGCTTCGGTCTGCGCCGGCGCGTCGGGCTGAATCAGCCGCCGCATGCGGGCGACGGCTTCGCGCTGGGTCGCCAGGTCGAAGGGCGCGCACAGAAATTCGATGGCTCCCGCCCGCAGCGATTGCAGCACCGCGGCCGAATTGTTGTGCGTATGCAGGCCGGTGACGTGAATCTGGGGCGTCAGCGTGGTCGTGAAACGCAGCAGTTCGGTGGCGGCCGCCAGATCCGAGGAGAGGTCCAGCAGAATCACGTTGGGTTTGAGCTGGCGCAGCCGAATCTCGAGCGTCTGCTGCGGCGGATAGGTTTTCAGATCGGCCAGAATCTGGAACGCGCGCGTCTGCGGAAGGGTCGCCAGAAACTGCTGCGCCAGGTCGCGGTTGGGCGCGATCAGCACCGCCGTGAGTTCCGCTTCGTTCTGGCCCCGTCCGCTCATGTTCTGGTTCGCTCTCCGCTCAAATTGTGATTCCCTGTCCGCTCAAGTTCTGATTCGATCTGCGCTCGGGCCCGCCTCGCCGCGCATTCGCATCCGGCTTACTTCTTCTTCTTCGGCGCCGGCTGCGGCAGGTCTTCGGGACTCAGGCGCACCAGGAAGTCCTTGGGCATATAAATATTCGGCTGCGGATCGGTGGCGTTGATCGGCATGGTGATTTCCGGCGTCACCACCACCACCAGGTCCTCGCGGGTCTTTCTTTCGTCTCTGGACTTGAACAGCGCGCCGAAGATCGGAAGACTCCCCAGTATCGGAATCTTGTTGTAGGTGTCTACTTCCGTGTTGTTGACCAAGCCGGCGATGACGAAGCTCTGGCCTTCGCCCATCTCGACGTCGGTCTCGGCGCGGCGCGTTTGCAATGCGGGAATGGTAAAGCCGCTGAGCGTGACCGCGTTGGAATAGTCGAGTGAGGAGACCTCCTGCCGGAGATGCAGTTTGAGGGTGCGATTCTCCGTAATGTTGGGAGTGAAGATCAGCTTGATGCCGAATTCTTTGTATTGAATGGTGACCGCGCCGGCGTTCGCGCCGCCCTGGAGCACCGGAACGGGAACCTCGCCGCCCACCAGGAAAAAGGCTTCCTTGCCGTTGGTCGCGATCAGCGTAGGCTCGGCCAGTGTCTGCGCGATGGATTCGGCCTCCAGAGCCTGGATCAACGCCCCGATGTTCAATTTCGGGTCCAGCGCGAAAATATTCAGCGCCTTGGTGATGGTGCTCGTCACAGTCGACTGTTGGGCGGCGCCCGTGCCTAGAGTCGATTGCAGCGACCCTGCCGCGAACTGGCCGGTGCTAGTCCCTCCAAAGGTTTGCCCGCCCAGCCCCAGCAGATTCACCCCATACTGCAATTCCTTGCTGCGATCCAGGTCGAGGAACTTGACCCGCAACAGAATTTGCCTCTCGATGCCGATCGGGCTTCCGAACTGCATGTTCGGCACGATCGTCTTGGCGAACGGCGTGGCCAGGGCGACCGCCCGGTCGACGACATCCTTGCTCGACACGTGGCCGTTGAGCGAAATCGAATCGCGGGACGTACTCACAAGAATGGTCTCGCTCGGGAAAGATTCCTTCAGCAGGCGCTTGAGCGGATCGATGTTGGTGTCGACCGTAATGTTGTAGAAGGTGCGCTGGCCGGTCTTGCTCCACACAATCATGGTGGTGGTCCCGAGGCCCTTTCCGTGCAGCACGATTTCGCGCGTGGTGACTGCGTTCCCATCCAGAATTTCGGGATTGCTGAAGTCCACCTGGCGGATATCGGAAGGATAGTCGACGACCACGCTCTGGCCGACCTTCAGGTTTAGAGCTTCGGCGCCCTGCGAGCGAGCCAAGCCCATGGAGAGGGTGATCAGTGCTATCAGCAGCGCGCTACGTTGAATGAAACTATGGTGACCCAAGCTGCGTTGAACGAAGCTGCGGTGAATGAAACTGGATCGCATCATGACGTTATACCTGCCTTTGTGAATGGCCATTTCTCTAATTCGTTCCGCCCGGCGGCTTAGGGCCGTTCGGAATGGTCTCGACGGTCCGCACGTTGCCCCGGATCATGATCACCTGATCCGGCGGAGGGGGCGGAGGGGGCGGCAGCGGCGCTGCCGCGACTTCCTTGACCACCACGACCGGTCTGGCCCGGGGAGCTGCGGGCGCTTCTACCGGCTTGGGGGCGGCGCGCTGCCCGGTGAACAGCTCCGACACATAGCGCCCGGGGGTCTTCTCGAGCGTCTGATCGCTCGAGTTGCGCAACACCAGTTGGACTTTTCCGCTCACGCCCGCGAGCGTCAAGGTCTCCGCCTGGTCCGGAGTCACCAGCAGCGTGACGGTGGGGGCCGGCATCGCCGCGCCGCGCGCGTCGGGCTGCATGATCGCGCCGGCCGACAGCACCAGAATATTTTGGAGGCAGGTGGAGGTCATGTCGCCGTCGTTGCTGGGCGGCTTGCCGGTCACCAGCACGTCCACGTGCATTCCCGGGATCACGAATCCGGCGATTCCGGCGACGTCGTTCACGCGCACCGAAACCGCGCGCATTCCCACCGGAATGGTCGGCGCGAGCCCCAGCCCGCTGCCGCGCGTGGCCAGCCGCCCTTCCAGAATCGGCTCGTCGAGAAGTACGTTGGAAATTACCGGACGTTCCAGGACGTCTTCCACTTTGCTGAACGCGCCCTTGGGAAACCCATCCGCGGCGATCTTCACCACCTTGACGTCGGAGGCGCGGACCATCACTCCCACTCCCAGCGGGCGCGTCGCCACCACTACATCCTTCTGATTGGTCGCGTCGGACTTGGCGCCGCTGCCTGAGTGCGCGGTCATCTGATAGAACACGCTTGAAACCACCAGCGCGAACACCAGGCTGACTCCCAATACCGTAAGAAACCTGCGATCCATAAGTATCCTCTCTTCTCTTCTTCCGCCTTTCGGCGTGGCCTTTCGGCCTTAACCTTTAGGCACTAGCGCCAACCACACGCCGAGCGTAATCGCCGGCGCGTAGGGAATCGATTCCCTGCTCTGCGCCTCTTCCGCTGTGCTCTGAGCTTCCGGCGGTGCCGGAGACGCCGTGAGCAACGCGTCCCCGCGCCCCGCCTCCCTCTGGCCCCCGTTTGTCCCCAGCCGCCCAATTGCCCGCCTGGCTGCCCGCGCCGCCAGCACCGCCAGCGCGAGAACTCCGCCGATGCCGGCAGTCCACAGGGCCGCTTCGAGCAGGCGCGGCGGACCCAGCAGCGCCCCGAATCCCGTCATCAACTTCACATCGCCGCCGCCCATTCCACCCATCAGATAAAAGATCAGGAACACGCCGAAACCCGCGGCCGCGCCACCCAGCGCATACCCAGCACCCGGCCAGAGGCCGTTCTGTCCCATCTGCCAGCCGAAGCCGGCCGCCAGCGCCGCTGCTGGAATCCAGTTGGCGATCTGACGCCGGGCGAGATCGTCAATGGTCGCCGCCAGTCCCACCAGAATCGCGATCCACACTTGAACCGTCATTGCGCTTCCCGAAAGGAGCCGGAGTGCTCCGGCGCCTCCTTCACGTTCTTCTCCACGATCGCCGGAGCCGCTTCCTGAGGCTTCGCTTTCCTGCGCTTGATAGCCGGACCACCCAACATCAACGGCGCCAGGAATCCCGTCTGCAACCAAAATTCCGCCAACTGTTTTCCGGATGGCAACCGCCAGCTCATCGGGTCCATCCACTCCATGGGGATCCGTGGAATCCGCATGGGAGGGCGGCCCCTATATCCCCCACCCTTCGGCGGCGGGATCGAATTGTGCGGCTTCATCCGTGTACTCCCATTACTATTTCGGCCGCGTCGGTGGTTTTCATTAGCCCATTCCCATGTGATTGCGGATATCCTTAGAACCTTCGTTACGTGCCGTCGTAGGTGAGTTATGTAGTGTGCTAAAGCGCCAATCGCGCGTTTGCTTGCAGTCGCGGCGAGCTGCCGGATCGACTCCTGACAAGGGCCATGCGGCACGGACTCAGTACTAAAAGGGTCCGCGGACTAAGAAGATTCGCTTACCGTCGTCGGCCACCACGCGCCAACTGGGGCTGAGCTTCAGGAGTTGCGAGAGCGAGCTTTCGACCGGCAGCAGCGCGGCGTCAAACCCGTATTTCGTCATGATCTGCTGCCAGTCCCACTGCCCGTTCATCAGGTGGATGTACTGATTGCCGACCTCGGGGCCGTAGAAATCGCTGCGTCCGTCCACAAAAACCTTTTGCCGCGGATCGGTAAAGATCAGAAAATCGGCCCACTGATCCGTGGTGATCAGGCGTGAATGGACCAGCTCTGCGGCATGCTCGTGGACCATTTGCACCGGGAAAATCTCGGCCGGAAAATCTTTTGGCCATGGTATTGGGCGCTGTATAACAATAAGTCCGGCGACCACCATGACCGGCCACACGCTCGATCTCCTGAATCCGGCGAGCGAATCCGCCGCCATGCTGTTCACAATTCCGCTAAGCGACCCTTTGCTCGCGCCCGCCGTCCAGGTCTTCCACCAGTCGGCGATCTCGGAAGCGATCACCGGCGCTACCACCGTCACGAACAGCGGCACGTGCCGCACGCTTCTCAGCGACATGTGCGCGAAAAAGACGATCCACAACGGCTCCACGATGCGCCGCCGCTTCAACAGTAGAGCGGCAACCATCAATCCCACCAGCATCAGAGCTTCGAACTGGAGCATGTTTTCGTTGCGGAAGCTGGGCGATTGGAATTCCTGAATGACGCTGCGAATCCAGTCCGAGCGGAGATACTCGCCGACATGCACGTGCAGGCCGTAGCCAAAGGGATTGACCAGCGTGGCCGCCGCGCATGCAGCCGTCAGCATCGCGTATCGCGACCCGCCGCGGAGAGCCGCCCGCCATCCGCCTCGCGATATCCACGCTTCGATCGCCATTCCCAGAGCGGTGAGCCCGAGCACTGCGATCAATGCGAGAAATCCGCCGTGCAGATTGGTCCACACGATGGTGATGGGGACCAGCCACCAGATGCGGCGGCTGGGCGTTCGGCGGTCGGCTTCGATCATCCACACTGAAATCGACAGCAGCAGCATCGTGAAAATGTGCGGCCTCGCCAGAAAATGGATGGAGGCAGAGCCGACCGCCATCAGCGCGATCACCATCGCCACAAACAAATGCGTGCCGCGCCACGCCATGCGACGGATCAGCGTGGTCGCAAACAGCGCGATCACCACGCCGGCCAGCAGCACGATTCCTTTCAGGCCCGCCAGGCGGTAGAGCGATCCGTCGATCGTGTCGGTCAGCCACTCCCAGGCATACCAGGCGGCCTCGGGTTTCGAGAAGGAGTACAAATCGTGGCGCGGAACCGCGTGATGGTCCAGGATGTATTCGCCGGTGCGGATGTGCCAGCCCACGTCGCCGTCGACCAGCAAACCTTGCCAGCCCCCGGAGGAGCTCATGAACACCCAGCCGAGGATCGCGATAAAGAAGAGGTCGGAAAGCGAAGGGATCAGGAGGCGCGCCCAGCGTTTCTTGAGAACAGATTCAATACTCACGACCGGCGGCCGGATCGCTCCCGGTTTTAGTGGGGCGATGGGTTGAGACGCGACAGTTTCTGATGAGGTCATGGGAAGCCGGCGGCGCGCCGACCGACCCGCTGCGGGCGATCGCGCGACTACTTACTAGTTCGCCTGCTTGCCTGAAGTACTTTAGAAAACATGCAAGAAAAGCGCGGCTGGCTATGGAGGAAACGTGGACGAAACGTGGATGGAACCGCGATCTTTGATCACCCGCGGTATTTTGGTCCGAAAAGCGCCTTGGCAGCCTGACAGGCGTGCTTTTCATCCACCCCGGGGGGCGGGGCTGGCGGCTTCGGCATGGGCGATTTCTTCGGCATGCTCGATGCCCAGCAGACGGCGTCCATGCACCGCCAGTTCGAAGCGGTCCTTGACGCCGGTTTTCTCAAAAATATGCATCAAGTGAACCTTTACAGTTCCTGCTGTAATCAACAGAGCCTCAGCGATTTCCTTGTTCTTCAAACCACCGCAAACATGGTGCACGATCTCTTTTTCGCGCGGCGTGAGCCGAGGCGTGGAGCGCCGGTCGAAGGATCCCATAACGTGCTCGGAAAGCGAGCTTTCAATCCACACGTTGCCGTGCGCCACCGACCGCAGGCATTCGAGAACGGACTCGATGGGCAGCGTTTTCTTCAAGATACCGCGGGCGCCGATCTGGAGGGCGCGGAAGCAATCGATCTCGGCGAGGTCGTTGACCCACAGCACGGGCTGGCATCGCGACGAAGTGTTTTTGACGTCGGAAAGGAACTGGAACACGCTCTTGAGGCCGGGCGATTGGTCGATCAGGATCACGTCGGGGTGGCGCTGGCGCACCGTTTCAAGCGCCTCCGGGGGATTCGGAGCGGAGCCGATGAATTCCAGGTCGTCGCAGGTGGCGAGAATCTTCGCTAATCCCGCAAGGACGATCGGTTGCGATTCACACGCGAAGACGGTAAGCCGATTCACTCCGCAATCCCCTTAGGTAGAGATAGACCGCACGTCACGACACCTAATACATACCTCTCAGCCGACATGCGCGATCCTCCCTATAGAGGGGTAGATCGACGGTAGCCGAACGCGTGTATAGGTACTAAGTGTCGATTTGGGCGGAGTCATATCACGCGAAATACGACATGAGGAACAGCGTCGTAGAGCGGTAATTTCCATCTCCATGGTTTGCAACCATGTTGTGCGATCCCAACTCTCACCCCTACTTCAGGGGCGCGGCGGGAGTCGACGTATAACTGTGGTGTCAGGTTTTTAGCATCGTTCGGGTCAAGCGCGGGCCGATGACGGAATCGGCGCTCGCCCCAACGCGGGTGTTGTTCGAGTACTTCAGTACTCTGGCGATTGATGGATTTGAATGTCGGGCAGCCAACAGGGCAGGAATGTCGGAACGCGCTCGCTGACGGTCGCGCTTCGGATGCGCAGAGCCCCCACACTTACGGGTGGGGCTGGAATCTCTAATCATCGAAACCGGCGAACACGTCCCCAAGTACGACCTCGATATTGGGATTCTCCGTTCGCAGCGTTCCGTCTTTCACTTCGCGGCTGCCGTCACTGGTGTGGACCCAAGCCCGGCGGCTTCGCGGATTGATCACCCATACATAGCAAACGCCGAAATTCAGGAAATCGTCGATTTTTTCCTGCAGCCGCTCAAGCGTGTCGTCCTTGGAGAGGACTTCGATCCAAACCAGCGGGGCCTGACGGAAAATCTGATCTTCGGGTTCGGGTCCCGCAACGATGCACAGATCCGGAACGCGAAAACGCCGCGCCGAAACCTGCACCCGCTGGCTGGGATAGATGTGAATGCCCCACTGCCTGGATTTTGATCGCAGGTAGTAAATCAGTTCGCCTTGAAGCTCGCTATGATCGCGTTCGCCCACGTTTCTTTCGAGGACCTCCCCGTCGACGTAATCGCAATCGGGCCGATACGTCGAGCGAAGATACTCTTCAACAGGAACGAGCGTCGCCGCTTTCATGGTCTTTAGTGTAACCCCCACGATAGGGCGGGACGCGCCCTGGCATCCCCACCCTAACGGGTGGGGCTTGAGGGATTTGAAAGGACGCGTAAAGAAGCCGCACCGTCACGGTTGAGGTTAGGGCTGCTTCGTACCCGCGATGCGGCCGGGCATGTCCGCCAGAACGTAGCTCATTACGGCGAGAGTCGCGATATTCTTGCGAAAGTCTTCGGCGTTCACTTTGTCGAGCGTATCCGCCTCGGTGTGGTGCCAGTCGAAATAGTGCTCGCCGGCGGTGCGCAGCCCCAGGCTTGGAACGCCTTCGCGGGTGAGCGGAGCTATATCCGATCCGCCGCCGCCGCTGGTGATTTCGCCCGCGCCGATCCGATCCAGCAACTTGCCGATCTGCTGAAGGGTCGCCATGGACGCCTGTTCGGCAGGCGACTGCGCAGGAGCATTTCCGCCTCGCCGAACGCCTCCTTCACCACCGGCGCCGTACCCAAATCCGCGCGGGGCTTCGGCGCCCCCGTCCATTTCGATGGCAGCGACGTGATTCGCGAGCTTGTCCCCCAACCATGTTCTGTAAGCCTGCCCGCCGCGGCCGCCGTTTTCTTCATTCACCCAGAACACTACGCGAATGGTGCGGCGCGGCTGCAATCCCAACTTCTTGATGATTGCGACGGCCTGCAAGCTGGCCATGATGCCGGTGCCATCATCCTGGGCGCCACGTCCGACATCCCAGGAATCCAGGTGTCCGCCGAGCACGACCACTTCTTCGGGATGCTCGCGGCCCGGAATTTCGGCCATCACGTCGGCGCTCTCGGCATCGGGCTCCATGTGCGCGGACATCTCCAGCGTCACGCGAATGGGAACCTTGGCGCCTTGGAATCGCGCAAGCAGCGCGGCGTCTTCGAGAGTGATTGCGGCGGCGGGAATTTTCGGTTGGGATTCATCGTAAGTCAACGCGCCGGTATGCGGAATCTGCATCGCGAGCGGCGTGATGGATCGCACCAGCACCGCGACCGCTCCCAGCGCCGCGGCCCGCGACGGTCCGTTGCTTCGATACACGACGGTCTGGCCATAACCTTCATAAGGGGCGTTGAACAGGACGATCTTTCCGCGCACGCCGTCGCGGCCGAGATGCATCAGATCGTCGAAATTCCAAACCACGACGACATCCGCTGTGATTCCACCGGGCGGCGTCCCCACGCTCATCCCCAGCCCGAGCATGTGCAACGGCCGCGTTTCGGGCGCGATCAGCCGGGCCGACTCCGCGCCGCGCACCCAGTGCGGCACCTTGACCGGAATCAGGCGCACGTTGCTGAGTCCGTCGCGCTGCATGGTGTCCTGGGAACATGTGACGGCGCGATTGAGAGCTTCCGAACCGCTCAGCCGGTTACCGATGCGGTCGCACAGGTAGGCGAGCTTGTTATAGCCGTCGGTGTCGGCGAGCGCAGCGTCGATTAGGCGGTTGGCCGTGGCGCGGTATTGATCGGTCAGATTTTGAGAGAAGGCGAAAGTGGTTGCGGCGAAGATGATGGCGATGAATTTCGACGATGTCATTGGCGACATCGTAGCACGCGGCCGGTTTGAGGTCGCCTCCTTGGCAAGCCATGACGAAATCCCACGGGGAGGGCGGCCGGCCAACTGAGACATAATTGCAAGGTCGACTTTTGAAAGGATGCTCATGCGCGGCTTAGAAGGCAAACGTGTGATTCTGACGGGAGGCGCCAGCGGCATCGGCCGCGCCACCGCGATCCGGCTCACCGAGGAAGGTTGCATCGTCGGAATATTCGATCTGAACGAGGCGGGCGCCAAAGAGACGGTCAGCCTATCCGCGAATCAGCCGGGAAAGGCCCTCGCCTACGCAGTGGACATCGCGGACTACGATGCCGTCAGCCGAGCCGTGCATGCCTTCGAGTCTGCCGTTGGTCCCACCGAACTGCTCGCTAACATCGCAGGCTGGGATCAGGCCATGAATTTCCTCGACAGCACGGCCGAATTCTGGAACAAGGTGATCCGCATCAATCTCCAAGGACCGCTGAATATGCATCACATTGTGGTGCGTGGAATGGCGGAGCGCGGATTCGGGCGCGTGGTGAATATTTCATCGGACGCCGGACGCGTAGGGTCATCCGGCGAGGCCGTGTATTCGGCCTGCAAAGGCGGAATTGCCGCGTTCACCAAGACCCTGTCGCGCGAGCTGGCACGCCGCGGCGTCACTCTGAACGTGGTTTGCCCGGGACCAACCGATACGCCGCTTCTGGCGGACATCACGGCATCCACACCGAAGCTCGCCGACGCTCTGGCTCGCGCGATTCCGATGGGCCGGCTGGGAAGGCCGGACGACTATCCCGGCATGATCGCGTTTCTGTTGAGCGATGACGCAAAATTCATCACCGGGCAGACCATCAGCATCTCCGGCGGCCTCACCATGCATGGCTAGACCGGTTTCACAGTTTCTGTGAATCAATGTGGGGCGGACGCGGAACGCACGCGCCGTGCCCTCGTCCGCAGCCCGGCCCCCTGGCCGGGCTTGTTGCGCGACCAGGGGGTCGCGCGCGGGTCAGGGGACCGGTCAGGGGACCTGGTCAGGGGACCCGCCCCACCACGACCGCTGATCTACGTTATCCGTGAAACCGGTCTAACCTGAACGAACGAGGGAGACAATTATGGACCAAAACACGACCGATCGCTACGCCGGTTATACGCGCCTGAAGTTCGACCGGCCGCATCCGAAGGTGCTGCGCATCACGATGGATAACGGCAAGGTGAATTCCGCGGATCGCGCCATGCACGCCGAGCTCTCCCGGATCTGGCGGGACATCGACAGCGATTCCAGCATCAATGCGGTTCTCATCACCGGCGCCGGCAAGGTATTTTCGGCCGGCGGGGACTTCGGCATGATCCAGGAAATCATGACCGACTTCGATACCCGAACGCGAGTGTGGAAGGAAGCGCGCGACCTGGTCTACAACCTGATTAACTGCTCCAAGCCGGTGGTGAGCGCGATGAGGGGCGTCGCGGTGGGAGCGGGCCTGGTTTGCGGATTGCTCGCGGACATTTCGATCGCGACCAAAGATTGCCGCATCATTGATGGACACACTCGTCTGGGAGTCGCCGCGGGCGATCATGCAGCGATCGTCTGGCCTTTGCTCTGCGGCATGGCAAAGGCGAAATACTATCTGCTGTTGTGCGACCAACTGCTGGGCGAAGAGGCGGAGCGCATTGGGCTGGTGAGCCTGGCGGTGGACGAGGCCGAATTGGACGCCAAATCCTTGGAGATCGCGAGCCGTCTCGCTGAGGGCGCGCAGAGCGCCATACGCTGGACGAAATATTCTCTGAACAACTGGCTGCGGCAAGCCGGCGCGACCTTTGACACTTCGCTGGCCCTGGAGTTTCTGGGTTTCTCCGGGCCGGACGTCCGGGAAGGACTCGCGTCACATCTGGAGAAACGCAAGCCCACGTTCCCGCCCGAGTCGGCACTATGAACCATGCTAAATCGCCAAGATTAATCTAAGATGAACCGAGGAGAGAACCGATGCACTTGAGGGCACGATGGAACATCGCGCAGGTGGCGTGCCTGCTGGGAGCAGCGATCATTCCCGTTGTCGCGCAGACCGGGACCAAAAACGGCGAGTGGCCGACCTACGGAGGCGATCTGGGCAGCACGCGCTACGCCGGCCTCGATCAGATCAACGCTGGAAATTTCAACCAACTCGAAATCGCCTGGCGATTCAAGACCGATGCTCTCGGTCCCCGGCCGGAATATCAGTACGAAAGCACACCTCTGATGGTGCATGGCGTTGTGTTTTCGACTGCTGGGTCGCGACGGGCCGTGGTGGCCCTGGATGCGGCTACCGGCGAAATGCTGTGGATGCATAGCGAGAATGAAGGCGCGCGCGGCGCCGCCGCGCCACGGCAGCTTTCGGGTCGCGGCCTGGCGTATTGGACCGACGGGAAAGAAGAGCGGATTCTGTATGTGACGCCCGGGTACCGGCTGTTCGCCCTGGACGCAAAAACCGGGGCTCTGGTGCGTTCTTTCGGACAGAACGGCGTTGTCGATCTGAAGTCGGATGACGATCAGGAAATCGATCCCGTCACCGGGGAAGTTGGCCTTCATTCGACGCCCATCGTCGCAAACGACGTCGTGATCATCGGCGCGGCTCATAAATCCGGTGGTGTGCCCAAGAGCTTCCGCAACGTCAAGGGCTTCGTTCGGGGTTTCGATGTGCGCACGGGCAAGCGCCTGTGGATTTTCCATACGATTCCACGCCCCGGAGAATTCGGCATCGATTCATGGGAGAAAGATTCCTGGTCCTACACCGGCAACACGGGCGTGTGGGGACAAATTTCTGTGGATGAACAGTTGGGGCTGGTCTATTTGCCGGTCGAATTACCGACGGGAGACTACTTTGGAGCCCACCGGCCCGGCAACAATTTGTTTGGCGAGACGCTCGTAGCCGTCGATCTGAAAACCGGACAGAGGAAGTGGCACTATCAGCTGGTGCATCACGGGATCTGGGACATGGATATTCCGTGCGCGCCGATTCTCGTCGATCTCGTAATCAACGGACGCACCGTGAAAGCGGTCGCGCAGCCTACCAAGCAGGCGTTCCTGTATGTGTTTAATCGCGAGACGGGTCAGCCGATCTGGCCCATCGAGGAACGGCCCGTTGAGAAGGGCGAAGTGCCGGGCGAATGGTACTCGCCGACGCAGCCGTTTCCCACTAAACCCCCGGCCTATGAGCGCCAGGGCGTTTCCATCGACGATCTGATCGACTTCACTCCGGAGCTTCGCGCGGAAGCGGTCAAGCTGGTTTCGAAATACAAACTGGGGCCCATGTTCACGCCGCCGGTGGTCAGCAAGATCGACGGGCCGCTCGCGACGTTGTCCAGGGCACAAGCCGGCACCAACTGGCAAGGCGGATCGTACGATCCCGAGAACCACGTTGTCTACGTGTATTCCACGGGCGCCATCGGCGCGTATGGGTTGGTGCCGCCGCCGAATCCAAACGTCTCGGATATGGAATATGTTCAGGGGAACGCGGCAGCGGGGGCGCGAACTCGCGGTGGCGCGGGATCCAGTGCCGGCGGAACCCGGGCCGCGTCGTCGGGCGAAGCTGCCGAAGGCGGCGCTCTCACGGTGCAGGGATTGCCGCTCGGAAAGCCCCCTTACGGGCGCATCAGCGCGATCGATCTGAACAAGGGAGAAATGCTGTGGCAGATTGCGCATGGCGAGACGCCGGATAATATCCGCAATCATCCAGCACTCAAGGGTCTGAACATACCCCGCACGGGGCGGCCCGGGTTAATTGGAACGTTGGCGACCAAGACTCTGGTCATCGCCGGGGAGGGCGGTTATTTCACTCTGCCCTCCGGAGCGCGCGGCGCGATGTTGCGAGCCTACGACAAAGCCACTGGCAAAGAGGTGGGAGCCGTTTACATGCCGGCCCCGCAGAGTGGCTCTCCGATGACCTACATGTTGAACGGCAAGCAGTACATCGTGATTGCGATCAGCGGTGGCAACTACTCGGGCGAGCTGCTCGCGTTCCGGCTGCCGGGCTGAATATGAAACGCAGGGTGAACGCGCCCGCATTTCCTTGACCGAGGCGTGCGCCACGGCGGCGGGGATGGATCACGATTCCGGCAGATTGAGCTTGCGCATCAATCCTGCCCAGCGCGGAGTCGAGCGCAGCTCCCGGCCGTACCAATACCTCAGATACACGGCAGCGTACGGATCGTGCTGATCGATGGCCTTCTCAAACCAGTCCGCGGTCGTGTCGAAGTCGCGGAGCACCCAGTGGTATAGCGCGAGGGCCCGGGGAGCGCCGAACGCATCTCCAGGGTGGAGTTTACGGAGTAAATCTTCGGCGCGGTGGGTATCTCCGGTGCGCTTCAGCACCCCGGCGAGCACTCCCAGGACATTGGGGTACAGAGGCGTCAGGGCGTATGCCTTCTCCAGAAGCTCCAGCGCCTGTTCCAGTTTTCCCTGCACCAAACGTTGAACGCCCAGCGAAACGAGGGCGAGCGCCATGGTCGGATTTGATACCAGAACCTCGCGAAGCGCCTTCTCGGCTTCCTCCTCGCGGCCGACTGCCGCGAGGCAGTTCGCCCGGTTATATCGAACCAAAGGATTTAGCGGATCTTCTTGGATCGCACGGTCCATCTGCGCAGCGGCTTCGGCCTGCCGGCCGGTAGGAGTCAGGTAACCCACGGCGTAGAAGAACCGCACGTGCCACTGCACCGAATCGCGCATAATCCCCAGGCCGAAGCGCCTCTCCGCTTCTTTCCAGTCGTATTCGAGATAAGCCGCCACCATACCCAACATCGCGTGCGCGTCGGAAAGCGAAGGGTCCAGTTCCAGCGCGCGCTGCGCGTGCCGGCGTACCGCGGGCAAGGCCTGATTGGCCGGCAGCGCTCCGGCCAGCGCCATGGCCAGGAAATAATTTCCGTATTCAGAGTGAGCCTGGGCATATTTCGGATCGAAGGCGATGGCCTGCTCGTAGCAGTCCTTAACCAGCGACAAGGTGTCCGGCCGGAAATTGGCGAGATAGTACCGCGCCTTCAGAAGCGCTTCGTAGGCGGGCAGGCTCGGCCTGTATTGGTCGGCCGCAGCGGGCGTTCCGGAGAGCTTCACTTGCAGCGCGGAAGCGATCGCCTGCGCGATTTCGTCCTGCATGTCGAACAGGTCCGCCATCTCCCGGTCATAACGCTGCGACCAGAGATGATAGCCGTCCTGGGCGTTGATGAGCTGGGCGGTGACGCGAAGGCGCGACCCCGATCGCCGCACGCTGCCTTCGAGAACGGTTGCGACGCCGAGCGTGCGGGCTATCGTGCGAATGTCGTCGGGCTTGCCTTTGAAGGCGAACGCGGAAGTGCGCGCGGTCACCTTGAGGCCCGGAATCTGCGCCAGGAGATTGATGGTCTCCTCGGCAAGACCGTCGCTGAAGTATTCGTTTTCCTGATCGCCACCCATATTGGCGAAGGGGAGCACCGCGATGGAGGGTTGCTTGTCCGCCGGCTTTGAGGAGACCTGTTGGAGCGCGGTCCTCACGTCCGCCATGGTCTGAAACCGCTGGTCCGGGGGCTTTGCCAGACAGCGCTTGACAATCGCTTCGAGCGCGGCGGGTGCATCCGGAGGCGCGGGTTCTTTGTGTAGGATCGCCGCCATGGTGGCTATCGCGTTTTCCGCTTGGAACGCCCGACGACCGCTGAGCAGCTCATACAACACCGCGCCGAAGCTGAATATGTCCGACCGGGCGTCGAGAGTTTGGCCGCGCGCCTGCTCCGGAGACATGTACGCGGCGGTGCCCATCACGGTACCTTCCAGCGTTTCAGTTTCCAGGGTCGTGGTTACGCTCGAACGGGCCACTTGCTTGGCGAGTCCGAAATCGAGCAGCTTGATCGATCCTTCGGAAGTCACCATGATGTTGGCCGGTTTCAGATCGCGATGCACCACGCCTTTGCGATGCGCGGCATCCAGCGCGTCGGCGATCTGGGTTGCCAGGCGCACGGCCTCCTCGACGGATTGCGGCCCCTTTAACGGGTGGCCATCGATATATTCGAGCACCAGGTAATCCGGCCCGATATCGTGGATCTGGCAGATGTGAGCATGATTCAGCGCGGCGATGGCGCGCGCCTCCTGCTCAAAGCGGGCGCTATGCCGGTCGTTGAGCCGCTTCACCGCGACCATGCGATTGAGGCGGGTGTCGCGCGCCTTCCACACTTCGCCCATGCCGCCCGCGCCAATCGGGGAAATCAGCACGTAGGGTCCCAGGGGAAACCCGGCGGTCCAAGCGTCCATGGTCTATTGATTGTAATGGAAGCGGGGCGCCGGAACTTGCTCTAGCGCGCGGCCATGAGTTTGGCCAGGTTGCCGTACAGGCTCAGCACCGGGTGATGCGAGGCGGCGTAGAGGTCGGCGATCGCGAAAGTGTTGCCGGAGCGTTCATAGGAGCCGAGCAAATCGCGAACCGGGGAAAACCAGAGCAGGCGGCGCTCCTCGTAAACTTTGCGGGCGGCTTCGCCGTTGAAGAGATCGACCAGAGCGGTCATCACGCGATCGCGGCCGGGGATTTCGAGGCGCGGGCCTTCGGGTTTGGGGGCTCCAGACCAGTTGATTTTCACGGGGCCTGAAGTCCGCTGGGCCGGGGCGTGGCGCTCGATGAAGAGGACGTGCGTGAGCAGGTCGGATTTTTCGAGATAGAAATCGGCAGCGTTGTTTCGTGCGGCGGTGCCGGTAGCTGTGGGGTTGACGCCGGCGCTGCTGTTGGGCTCCTGTGTTGGGCCGTCGCCGGCCGCCTGAAAGGCGGCTGTAGGCAGGATTGCCTGCCCCACAACCGCTCCCTCCGGGAGCGGATCGTTGGCATTGGTATCGTCGATGTCGCGATAGGAGATGATACGGGAGACGATGCGGGCATCCGGCCAGCCCCATTCGCTCAGATGCGTGATATAGCGCTCCACTTCCGTGCGCCACCGCGCGGGGTCGAGGGCGCCTTCGTCATCGCGCGACAACAACAAGTGGGTTTGAAAGTGCTCGATGTACTGGCTCGAATTGGAAGCGGCGGCGGGGGCCGAGCGGTCCGGCTTGGCAAATCCGGACTGATCAATGACGCGAGCGTCAGACGCGCGGCTGCGCCATGCGACTTCCTGATTGAACAGGTCGGCCGGCTCGACGAAGGGGATGAGCTTGCGTCCGACGCCGTCGAAAGCGACCGAATACTTAAGCGGTTCCGCACAGGTCCCGTGGTTCACGCCGCGGATCACCCACGTCCGCGATTGTTGGATGAGGCGCTCACGGGTGGAGGGCGCGGCGCTCGAAACGAGCTGGCCGATGGCTTCGATCGACTCGTCGAAATACGACGAAAACACGCGGGTGTCATCGATCAGATCCGGGAGGCGCGACGAAAAGGCGTCGATGACAGCGGGCATGCGCTCGATGCCGGGGATCTGCATGAACACGCGCGCGAGCGGAGTGATCTGAGCGGCGGAGGCGAAGCGCGGCATGTGGGTGGCGAAAAAAGCTTCGAGCTGTGTGTGATCGGGAATGCTGCGCGCGACCTCCCACATGGTCACGTAATACAGCGTCAGGTCGGGAACGGTCTGCTGATCACAACCGGATGTGGCCTGAATGGGCAGATCGATGCGCTGGAACAGATCGTGCGCGACACCTGCATCGATCCGAAGCATGGCGTGAACGGCGCGCGAGCGCAGCGAGGCCTGGTCGATCCCGTTTCTAAAAGCGCCGTGGAGCGCGCCGGTGACGGGACTGTCTCCGCCGCCGCGTTTCAGCGCGATTTTTTCCTGGGCTTTGCCGGCGATGGCGAAAGCTTCTTCAAGTAGATTGCGCTGCGTCCGATGGTCGGGGATCAGGCCGGATTCCACCAAAGTGATCAGGACGTCGGCGGCGAATTCGGGCGCAACGTTGGCCGCGCGGGCCAAGCCGATCACGGTTTGCACGTCGCTTCGTTCGGGCCTGACATCTGGAGTGTTCGGGACCTTGTCGAGGGAAGGCTGGGCGTGGAGCGTCCCCAGTAGACACACGAGGACCAGAGACACCAGCACCAGACACGACAAGACTGCTGGCCGGAGAAGCCACCGGCTCGGCGAATGCATATCTTTATAAGGATACAGGAAAAATAAGGATACAGGAAAATCGGGACTGGATTAAAGCAGGGGGACCAGGAAATGTTTTTGCCGAGCGGACTCCGGCCCATAGGACACCCGGCGTGCGTCCTATGGACGAACGCTTGCAAAGCGAGACCAGGTTCTAAAAGGACCAGCCCGTTTTCGCTAGAATAGAAATACAACCGGGGCTTCGCGGTACCACAGGGACAGCATCCATACGTCAGATGAACCATCCGATGAACACCATTCTGGTCATCGACGACGACGATAATTTGCGGGATACCGTTGGGCTGATGCTCGAGCAGGAGGGTTACCGGCCGCTGCTCGCCGCCGACGGCAAGACCGGCTATGAATTGGCGATCAGCGGCAAACCCGATCTGATTCTGGTGGATCTGCGGCTGCCGGGCATGAGCGGCATCGAAATCTCGAAGCAGTTGCGCGCCGCCAAGGTGAACACGCCGATCATTGTGCTGAGCGCCGTGGGCCAGGAAGTCGACAAAGTACTGCTGCTCGAGATCGGCGCTGACGACTACGTGGTGAAACCGTTCGGGGCGCGGGAATTGATGGCGCGCATTCGGGCGGTGTTGCGGCGCGCCTCGCCGGATGCGCGTAAGGTGGCGCAATTTGGCGAAGCAGTCGTCGATTTCGAGCGGCGCGTGGTGACGCGAAACGGCGAGCCGATCAAGTTGACGCCGGCCGAGTACAACCTGCTGACGTATTTCCTGTCGAATCCGGATCGCCCGCTCACGCGCGACATGATCCTGAATTCAGTGTGGGGCTATGAATCGTTCCCCAACACGCGCACGGTGGATGCGCACGTGGTGAAGCTGCGGCAGAAGCTGGAATCCGATCCCAACTCGCCGAAGCTGTTTTTGACCGTGCATGGGGTCGGGTACCGGTTTCTTCCGTGATGCAAAGCGCTTCCTGCGGGTCGCGCCTCGTAACCGCTCCCTTGGCGCAAGCGCAGCTTGGTCGCGGCTCGTGAAAGCGTTTACAATTATTTTACAAATGACGGCGGATTGTGTCCATGGTGGTCCCGGATAATGGAGTGATGCCGCGAACAGTACTCATCGTGGAAGACGTGGAAGCGTGCGCGGACACGCTCGAAATCGCCTTTAGCGGAATGCGGGATATCAGCGTGATGACGGTGATCGGCGCCGAAGAGGCGTGGCGCGTGGTGGATGGCGCCGGCGAACTGGGGGCGATTGTCACCGATCTGCAAATGGACGGGATGGACGGGTTCGAGCTGATTGAACGCGTGCGCGCTCACGCGCGGCACGGCGAGGTTCCGATTGTTGTGATTACCGGATCGTCCGATCCGGATGCGCCCAAGCGAGTGCAGCGGCTGGGTGCAAACGCGTTTTTTTCGAAACCATATTCGCCCGCGCAGGTGCGGGAGAAACTGGAGCAGTTGCTGAACGGCGGCAGCTAGCGACGTCGGCTAGCACGTTGGCTGACGACGTTGGCTCACGACGTTGGCTCACGACGTTGGTTCACGACGTTGGTTCACGACGGTGGTTCACGACTATGACACGACTACCTCTTAGACGCTCAGGTTTAGGCTCCATCGTTTGGTGTGGAGTTTTGTTTTGGGCTTTGTGCTGGGGTTCGACGAGGCTCCAGGCCCAGGGGACGGCGGCGGTGTCGGCGGCGGTGTCGACCCAATCGGAAATGCGCGAAGTCCTGGAGCGGCTTCAACGGCTGGAGGATGACAATCGCGCGCTGACCGGAGAAATTCGGGCGTTGCGCAGCGAGCTCGCGGCGGTGCTAGGCAAGGGCGCGCCGTCGACAGCCGCGGCCGCGGAGACGTCCGCTGGGAGGCCTGGGATTGCTGATAACGCGAGTGCGGGGCCCGCAAATTCCGAGCCCATAAGCGCAGATCACTTGAATGACGATCCTCAAGTAAGCGTCAACAAGGCCCGCATCGACGAACTGGCGCAGACCAAGGTGGAGACGTCGCAGAAGCTGCCACTGCAAGTAGCCGGGATGGCTTTGTTCAACGCCTACATCAATGGGCGGTACAACGGGGGCACGGAGAATACCGCGGCCGCGTCGCTGGGGGCGGGGGATGCGACGGGGGGAGGGACCCTTCGTCAAACCGTGCTGGGGCTGCAATATGAGAGTCCGCAGAGCGTGCTGGGCGCGCGAATCACCGGGTCCCTGTTCACCGACTTCTTCGCGGGCACGGGAGCTTCGCTGGACCATATCCTGCGGCTTCGAACGGCGACGGTGACTCTCGATTGGGGCTCGACGGCGGTAACGGTGGGGCAGGATAAGCCGATCATTTCACCGCGCGATCCAAGTTCGTATGCGCAAGCGGGAGTGTCGCCTCTGACGGGCGCGGGAAATCTGTGGTTGTGGCAGCCGCAGGCCAGGGTGGAAGAGCGCTTTCGGTTCGGGACGAATTCCGGTTTGCGGGCGCAACTGGGGGTGTTCCAAACGCGCGAGTTGGGCGCCGAGAGCACGGGCTACAATCCGTATCTGCCCGCACCTTCGACGACAGAGCCCGAGGAGCACGCGGACCCGGGGGTCGAGGGTCGCTTCGAGTTCTGGCGGCAGTGGGGCGAGAACGCCAGGATCGAAATCGCTCCAGGATTTCACGACAATTCGAGCCATGCGGGAGCATTTAGTATTCCGACTCACATATTTTCGATCGACTGGCTGATTAAACCGTCGAGTCATTTTGAGTTTTCCGGATTCTTTTATAATGGCCAGAATGTCGCGACATTAGGAGCCCTGCCGCAAGGTTTCGTAATGGGGTTAAGCGGGCTGATCCGTCCGGTACACAGCACCGGTGGGTGGGCGCAGCTTCGCGTCCCGGTCACCCAGCGGCTGGCTTTCGATTTCTACGGGGGCACGCAGGACGATCGTAACCGGGATCTGTATTACGGCTATATTGGGGCGAATCGGGCGTACTTTGCAAACGCGCAGTACCGGATCGCGCCGAACGTGATTTTGAGTCTGGAGGGCGGACAGGTTCGGACGCTGTATCTGGGGCCGGGGCTTCGCCTGAACAATCATTATGATCTGGCGGTTGCGTATTTGTTTTAAGTAAGACAAGTTAGCCGTTAATGAACATGAATAAACACGAATCGAAAACAAGACCGGTAATGGGTTTAATAGTGTCTATTCGTGTACATTCGTGGCTCAACGTATTCTTTCCCCGTTCCAGGCGCGTCATCGTTGCGATCTTCGCCATCACCACGTTGCTGGACGGGGCGACGGTGCATGGCCGGGTCGAAATCGTTTCGTCGAAAGATCCGGGCGTTCGAAAGCACTCCGATTTTTCGGGCGTGGTGGTGTGGCTCGATCCGGTTTCAGGCGCTGCGCCTCCGCCACAGCCGCGCCAAGCGGAGATGGTGCAGCGGGGGAAGCGGTTCGTGCCGCACGTTCTGGCGATCACCGTGGGGTCCACCGTCGATTTCCCCAACTACGACCCGATTTTCCACAACGCTTTCTCCAACTACGACGGGCAGGTGTTCGATGTAGGTCTGTACCCGCCGGGCACGGCTCGTTCGGTTCCGTTTCGAAAGGAAGGAATTGTTCGGATCTTCTGTGACATTCATCCGACGATGAGCGCCATTATTGTCGTGCTGAGATCACCCTACTATGGCGTTTCGGCGAGCAACGGCGAGTTTTCCATCGCCAACGTTCCGCCGGGCGCGTACCGGCTGCGTGTGTTTCATGAACGCGCCACGCAGCAGACCCTCAATGAACTCACGCGAACGGTGGAGGTCACCGGGACCGATGTTGGGTTGGGCAACCTCACCGTTTCCGAAAGCGGCTACCTGTTGCTGCCGCACAAAAACAAATACGGAAAAGAGTATCCCGTTGCGGCGGGCACGTACTCAGGAAGCAAGCAGTGAGTTTTTCAAGACTATCGCTCCTGTGGAAGATCCTGCTGCCGACCTCCATCGTTCTGACGGTGGTGTTCGCGGTGGCGGGCTGGATGGTGCAGAACAACGTGGTCCGAACCACCTCAGAGAGTGTGGAGCACGAAGCGCGCGGGAGCTTTCAAGCGTATAAATCGCTGTGGCAGGCGCGCGCCGACGGATTGGCGACGGTCAGCCGCATTCTCAGCGCGATGTCGGATATCCGCAAGGTGCTGGGGACCGGCGATGCGGCGACGATTCGCGACACGGCGGGAGAGATGTGGGGAAAAGCGGCGGCGGAGGACGCGTTCTTCCTGGTGTGCGATCCGCGGGGCAAGGTGATCGCGTCACAAGCAGCGGCCGGAGCGGCGGGAGCGGCGGGAGTGGCTCGCGCATTTTCGCCGAATGAAGATTTTCCGGAAGTGCAGGTGGCGCGCGCGCGTTTCCCGGAACAGGTTTCCGGATTCGTCGAGCGGGGCGGGGCGCTGTTTCAGGTGGTGATCACGCCGGTGTACGTCCAGGCGGCCGGCGGTGCTGGATTGCTGGACGTGCTGGTGGCCGGGTACGGGGTCGACAACCGGGTGGCGGCGCGGCTCAAGCAGGAAACCGGAGGCAGCGATTTCGTATTCACCAGCGGCAGGCAGGTGATCGCGTCGACGCTGCCGGCCGCGGCGAGGGTTCCCGGTTTCGGCGATGCTGCGATCGCGCCCGGCAATGTAGCGTCCAATGTCGCGGGCAATCAGAACGGGCCTGACGATTACCTGGCGCTGCCGACGCCGCTGATGGACGTGGGAGGGCAGCGCATCGGCCAGCTGTTCATATTGCGGCCGTTCGCGGAGGAGCGCCGGAGAATCGCGATGCTGCGCACCGAAATCGTGGCACTGTGGCTGTCCGCGATGGCCGCGGCCCTGGTGGTGACCTTCCTGGTGGCCAAGCGCATCATGCGGCCGGTGGCGGAGCTGGATCGCGCGGCGGCGGAGATTGCGCGGCAGAACTACGACTATCGCGTAGGTGTGGAAAGCGGCGATGAATTGGGACGCCTGGCGACGACGTTCAACGGCATGTGCGAATCGATCCAACACGCGCGCGAGGATTTGACGCTGCAGGAGCGCATCTCCACCATCGGCCGCCTGTCCACCAGCATTGTCCACGATCTGCGGAATCCGCTGGCGGCGATTTACGCGGGTTCGGAAATGCTGGTCGACAGCGACCTTCCGGTGCCGCAGGTGCGTCGCCTGGCGACCAATATTTATCGCGCCTCGCGCCTGATTCAGGAGATGCTGCAACAGTTGCTGAACGCGTCGCGCGGGCGTACGGGAACCGCCGAGGTGTGCCCGGTGCGCGAGGTGATCTCGGCGGCGTGGTCGAGCGTCGAAGCGGCGGCGGAATCGCAGCATGTGGCGTTGATCAGCGAAGTTCCCGACGTCCTCGAATGTCCCATGGAGCGGGAACGCATGGAGCGCGTATTCCGCAACCTGTTCGAGAACGCGTTGGAGGCGATGCCCGGCGGCGGGACAGTCCGGGTCACGTTGAACCACGCCGATGGCAGCCGAGCAACCGGGGGCATTTTCAACAGCGCCGCTGGCGCTGGTTCAAACGGCGCAGAGGGCACAGTGAACGGCGCCGCCGGCGCCGATGACTTGCATGAGATTTCCGGGATCGAGATCGTCGTGAAGGACTCGGGTCCAGGCATCCCGACTGGAGTGCGCGCCCGATTGTTCCAGCCTTTCGTGACGATGGGGAAGAAGAACGGCCTGGGACTGGGGTTGGCGCTCTCGCGGCAGACTCTGCTCGACCATGGTGGGGATTTGTGGTTGAGTGACGGATTTACTGCCCGGCCAGAGGGGACGGGCGGCGCAGGTGAGGGCGCGGAGTTTCATCTGCGGCTGCCGCTGGAGAAACAGAAGTTGCAGAAGCAGGAATAGTCGCCGAGAGAATAGCCGCCGATGCCAGCCAGTAAGAAAAGGCTAAGGCGGAAAATGTCACCGCGGAAAAAGCGCCTCAATGTCGCGGCGACCATGCGCAACACGCAGAACCAGCACTTCCTCCACTTCAAGGCAGTACACGATAACGTATTCGCCCACGGCCAAGCTGCGGCATCCGACGCCAAAATCTTCACTGCGAGAACGCCCGAGGTGGGGAAAGCTGGCCGGCAAGAAGAAACGGTCTGTGATGGAGTCAATCAGCCGATTCGCAATCTCGATGCTGCCGCTCCCCTTCGCCACATAACACCAGATCTCATCAAGATCGGTTTCGGCGCGGGGCGCGAGACGATGCGCCATCAGCGCGGCGTGGTGAGCTCGGCTAGGAGGCGGGCCTGTCCGCGCTCCTTCACTTCTACCGCAAGCTGCCGCATGGATTCCTGCGTGATCACGCGGCCCTCACCACGCGCGAGGGAAGCTTTGGCGTCGTCCAGCGTCAGAAGAAATTCCGCCCGCTGCCGCTCCCGGTCTTCCCACAAAGCAAGGGCCTCCCGCACCGCCTCCTCTTCTGAGCGCAGCCGTCCGTTTTCAACCGCGCGACGGGCGAAAGCCTTTTGATCTGAAGTAAGTTGCACGTCCATCGCCTTCAGATTACGGGAAAAACCAGCTCTAAGGCAAATTGCGATGACGTGAGCGTTGGGCGAGGGCGAGCGGATTGGGCCTTTCATCCGTCAGAGATAATACACTCTGTGAGGCAATCATGTCTGAAGGCCTAAAGCGCGCCGTTGCGGTCCTTATTATGGAGGCCTGCGGAATGTTCGCACAGTCCCCGGCCGCTCGCCCCGCGTTCGACGAATTCGAAGTGGCCACCATCAAGCCAACCGACCCCGATTTCAGAGGCAGGTTCATCCGGATGGAGAGCGCGCATCAGCTTGTCGCGAGGAATCACGCGCTGAACACGCTTATCGCGGCGGCTTACAATCTCAATCCCAGGGCGATCTCCGGCGGGCCGGCGTGGATCGAGTCCGATCGCTACGATATTCTTGCCAAGGCGCCAGGGGAAGTCCGGCCCAACCTGGATGAACAAATGGCGATGTTGCGAAAGCTGCTGGCCGACCGGTTCAAACTCACGTTCCATCGCGAACAGAAGGAACTGTCGATCTACGCGCTGACGGTCGCAAAGAGCGGGTCGAAGTTGAAAGAGAGCACGGTGTCGCCGGATGAATCTCCCATAGGGCCTCCGCCGCTTATTTTCGTGGTTACGCCGCCTGCGGTCCGGCTGCCGGGCCGTTACGCGACTATGGGTGAGTTGGCCTCGGTGTTCCAGCGGGGCGCGCTGGATCGCCCGGTGGTGGATAAGACCGGGCTTTCGGGAAGGTACGATTTCGATCTGGAGTTCACGCCCGACGACACTCAATTCAGCGGAGCGCTGGGCGGGCTGCCGGGTGATTCGCCATTGCCGGGGCTCTTTACAGCGATTCAGCAGCAGCTCGGCTTGAGATTGGAAGCGACCAAGGGGCCGGTGGATGTGCTGGTGGTCGACCGAGCGGAGCGGCCGTCGGAGAACTGAACGCAGAGGCTTCACGAGAGGGCTTCACGTCACGACTGCGCAGCGGTGGTGTTTTTCATGGGTGTCTTCGACCCTTGAATTTGCCGCACGTCGCGGCAGCGATTGGCAGGCCTTGATTTTGGCGCCCATTAAAAAGAGGCATGGTGAGCCAAATTCTTGAGATTAGGATAATCGGCGTAAATCTTCGCGGTCACGGACGATTCGCCGAAATCGGCGAAAGCGTGAGCGGCACCGATTTCGGCCCTTAAGATTCGGCTCGTCCGGGGAATCAGTGGGTAACTTGCCGGTCCAGGAAGCGAACATTTTGGGCCCCCATAAATATCGATAAATACCGATAAACACGGATAACGCCTTACTTCTTATCTGTGTTTATCGGTATTTATCGGTGGCTAAACTGTCTCACTGCGCGACGTAAATCTGGAAGCCGTTGCCGCTTTCTACGTAGATCGTACCTGCATACTGGACGACTTGAAAGTTGATCTGGCTTGTCCCCGCCACCAGGTATGGGGCGGGCCCTGCATACGTCACCACGAACGGTGTGATGATCGTCTGCCCGCCACCGAAAAAACCGAAAACCAGTGCAATTGCCTGAACGGCGACCGGCGCTGTATTTGTGGGCAGCGGAAACCCCACCAACGTACCATCTCCCTGGGCGGGATCGACGGGACCCAGCCCCGTCGCCCACACGGAAATAATGGACCCCACAGGCGCCGGATGATCCGCGGAGTTGATGGTTCCGTCCTGATTTAACGCCGCCGCATGAACTCCATCGATCGTGAACACCCCCGGCGAAATCGGCGCCACCGGCACAGTCAGGCAATTCGTCTTCACGTCCTGGTAGGAAACGCAGACCTGCGTGGTTTGACCGGGTATCAGCGACCACGGCGCCACCGCATTGATCTGAGCATCCTGCACCCAGATCAGCGGCGCTGGGTTGCCGTCAAAGGTCACCTCGACGTTCCCGGCTTGTGTGGGGAAAGGACTCTGGAAAGTGGCCTGCGTCTGGATCCCCTGCTGCGGACCGAGCCCGTTTCCGAACAGGCTGACCATCGCTCCCGGCGCGATATATACAGAGCTGCTGTTGTAAGTCGCCGCATTGCCCAAACAGGCGAGAGGAAAAGTTTGCGCGTTGGCATTGGGGGAGAGGCGCCATAGGAACGGCGTCGTCGCATCGCCTGGGCTTGCGGGCGGGACATACGGGAACGGACCGGTCTGCGAGGGCGTGAAGCCCGCCTCCGCTTGGTCGACCACAAAGACGTTCGAATTGACGCCTAGGGCGACCAGCGCCCCGGAATTCATGCCACCTGGGATATACGTGGTTTGGAGTACCGAACCGTCAGGGGCAAACACGCTGAGCAGGTCCACTCCGCAGGTTGCCAGACTGTTTCTGACCGGTGTCAAATTCTGCGTAGATCCCGTGACGTACATGTTCCCAGCCGCATCCACCGACAGTGCGGGAACAAGGCTTCTGGGGCCGGGCTGCGAAAGTGTGACCGCGCCCGTGGAATCGAAGCGCTGCAAGACTCCACCCTCATTCCCGGTGCCGCTGTAAGTGACGGCGTTCCCCTGCGGGTCCACGGCGACGACAATCCCGTTAATTGCCGCGGGTAGGGTCGAGTAAAAACCGGCGGAGCCGTCTGGCGCCAGCCGCGCTAGAAAGGTGTTGCTGACGCCATACGATGGCGGCGATCCCGCCACAAACGCCCCGCCCGACGCATCCACGGCAATGGACGTCGGGTAGCCCGCCACCTTCGCGGTGTAGTCGATTCCACTGCCGTCGGCTTTTAGCCGAACGACAGCACCAACGACATTCGACGAGTCAGATAGACCGGCCACATAGGCGCGGCCTTGCGGATCTACCGCGAGAACAGGCGTAGGAAAAGGGAAGTTGGGGACCTGCGTCTTCCACGCGATGCCGCCCCCATCGGCGGTCAATTTCGCAACGAATAAAGATGGAGCGGGCAGCACTCCCGGCACCTCCGTGGAAATCGACGACAGCACGTACACGCCGCCGGAGGGATCCACGGCAATCTGACCCGTCGCAAATCCAAGATCGTTCTCCCACAGAATTGTCTTCCCGTCCGCCGAGAGCTTGGTCACCCTGAAAACAGGCTGAGAACTGAGAGACGTACCCGGAGAGACCGATAGAATGTAGAGCGCCCCGGAACCATCGGTAGCGATCTGCATCTGGCCTGTGTCGGGGTAAAGCCATTCGCTATAGTCCGCGCCCAGCAGGAATCCGGATTGCGCCATTACCGCGGCGTTGAACAACGCCAGACAGGATAGTATCCTCACGAGCACAAATGTGCTTTCGTGCACGCCAGATGCCAAAAGTAGCGACGTGGAATCAATGTTCCTGGGGCGGATAGTGTGTCGCTTTGCCTCATCGGATTCTGCTGATACTTGATGTTTTTGTCCGATGTCACCGTCACATCGAACCCGGCTTGCTCGGCAATTGAGTAAATCGCCGTTCTTCAACGCGGCCCAACCGCGGGCGCGCGCTTCTGCCGGGCCTCTTTGCGGCGATTCAGCAGCAGCTCGGCTTGAGATTGGAAGCGACCAAGGGGCCGGTGGATGTGCTGGTGGTCGACCGAGCAGAGCGGCCGTCGGAGAACTGACGGGAGAGGCTTCACGAGGGGCTTCACGTCACGACTGAGCGACGGCGGGCCTTCCCGGCGATGGCCCAAACCCTACCCTCTTGGGGACAACCGCCGCTGCGAGGAGTGGACGTAGCGCCGGATTATCGGAAGCCAGCGAGGGGTGCGTTGTGGCGGGCTCGGATTTGACCATCTCTCGCCTGTCGTCCAGAACTGCTAACATCAGTCGCTATGGTTGATCGCCGAAAGTTTCTGGCGGGCGCAGGTTCGGGCGGCGCTGCGATTCTCCTTTCTCAATTGGACCCGGCCAGCGCCCAGCCGGCCAAACGGAATCAACGGGCGGTGAAACCGGAATTGGCCAACGTAAGAGCTCTCGTGTTCGATACATTTGGCACCGTAGTTGATTGGCGCAGCTCCGTAATCGCCGAAGGCAAGACCTGGGGCAAGGCCAAGGGCCTGAATGTAAACTGGGTGGACTTTACCGATCAATGGCGGCTCGGATACAGGCCAGTGATCGACAAGGTGCGCAATGGCGAGATTCCTTGGGTCAGACTCGATGATCTGCATCGAATGATCCTGGAAGATCTCCTGAAGGAATTCAAGGTTGACGGGCTCACCGAAGAGGAAAAGGTCTCTTGGAGTCACGTCTGGCGACGGCTCAAGCCCTGGCCCGACTCCGTCCAGGGGCTCACGCGTCTAAAAGCAAATCACGTGATCGCACCGCTTTCGAATGGCAATATCGCCCTGATGACCAGCTTGGCCAAATTCGCGGGATTGCCTTGGGACGTTATCCTGGGGGCCGAGATAGCCCGGCACTACAAACCGGACCGCGAGGTGTACGTCTCCGCATACGATTCTCTCGATCTGAAGCCTGAGGAAGTGATGGTGTGTGCGTGCCACGCCGCCGACTTGCGTGCTGCCCGCACGAATGGTCTCCGGACAGGATTCGTCTATCGCCCCGACGAATACGGCGACGGACCCGTCGGTGTGCCGGACAAGGCTAAACCGGGAGATTTTGACGTGGTGTCCGTGAGTATCGTCGACCTCGCCCAGCAAATGGGAGCGTAATCGCGGGGTCGTTTCATTAGACGATAAAGATGTTGCCGTCCAATAATCGAATCGGAGCGTTTGGACGGTACCAAAAACTGTGCCGCTTCGCCGCGCGAAAAACACGGGCGGGGCTTACGCCGATGGAATTTCCACTTCGGTGTACCTGCCGGGAGTGGCGGCGTTCACCGCAGCGGCGATTTCAGCCAACCTCAGGCGTACGGATCCCCAGCGTCCTTGACCTAAAACCACAAGCGCGATTTTACGGCCTTCAAGGTTCTGCTGGTATCGGATATTCTTATCTGCCGTCACTAACACGTCGAAGCCCGCTCGCTCAGCGACACTGAGCAACTCGCCGTTTTTCAATGTAGCCCAGCCGCGCTCCCTGGCTTCCGTGACGGCGTGGCCGGGGAGAGCACGGGCAAGCCCGCGCGGGGCATTGTTGTCGAGCAGAATCAGCACAGCTTAATAGCTGGGCTCTTTGTCGAGACTTTGGGCGGCGAATTCGAGCACGGCTTTGATCTCCTCGCGCGAAACGGGGTACTGCTCAATGATTTCGTCAATGGTCATGCCGTCCTCAAGGTTCTCGAAAACGAGTTTCACCGGCGTCCGCGAGTTGCGGAACGTCCACGCGCCGCTAACTTTGCCGGGAATGCTTTCCACGGCGGGGCATTGCGACCAATCCAGCGCTGCCATATCCGGCCTCCTCAATCCAGAATAACCCTTTAGAAATCCTCGGGCTGAGGCGGCGCGAAGGGCCTCGCGCAAACCAAGACCCGCTTCCGACGAGGAGTGGAAAGTTCCTAACGATTGCGGCCCGGTTCGACTCAGGTTATGGTTGGATTATGACCGTCGAAGCCATCAAAGACGCTATCGCCCATCTCCCTGAGCAGGAACGTAAACAACTCGCGGATTGGTTCGGAGAGATGGAGGAGCAGGCCTGGGATCGGCAGATGGAGCAGGACTTTGCTCCTGGCGGTCGCGGCGCCCATCTCTTGGAGAGGATTGATCGTCAAATCGACACGGGGAACTTCACCTCGCTGGAAGAAGGACTGCGTCAGCGCCGTGAGCAACGATCCAAGTGAGATTTCGCTCCCATGCTCTCTCCGAGCTTTGGGAACACTACGACGCCCTGCCAGGCAATATCCAGGAACAGGCGGACAAGCAGTTTTCACTGTTTGAGGCAAACCCGGAACATCCGTCGGTGCGATTGAAGGTCGCCGGCCCGTATTGGGCGGTGCGGGTGAGTCGCGGGTATCGAGCTCTAGCCACGCGCCAGGACAACGATTTTTATTGGTTCTGGATCGGCCCACACGACGAGTACGAACGACTCCTCAAGAAGTGATCCTCGGAATTCCGAGAGGAGCGAGTTCTGTTTGGAACGCTGTGTTAACCTTCGAGTAGGCCCGCCCTATTACATCGATGCGCCTCCGCCCGGTTCTGTTGTTCGCAATCGCAGGCTTGATCACCTGGGGCGCGCTGCACGCGCAAAAGCCCTTCAGAGACTACCCGACCGCGGAGCAACACGCCGAGTACTCGCTGCCTCCCGATTACCAGGAAATCACCGAGTGGACCCGTGGCCGGCTCATCTACCCGTCGCTGATGTCGCCGCACGGGGTTCCGGACGGCTATCACCGCTGGACCATCGACTATCCGCGCTCGGATCGCCTGTTGTTGCAAGGGATACGGCGCCTGACGCGGATCAATACGCGATCGGTGGAACAGTCGGTGCCGCTGGATGGCACGGACGAGATTTACAACTGGCCGGCGATGTATTCGGTGGAGGTCGGCTATTGGAATCTTGACGATGCCATGTGTGCGCAACTGCGCGAATTCCTGCTGCGCGGCGGATTCCTGATGGTGGACGACTTTCACGGCACCATCGAGTGGAATAACTTCATGGCCTGCCTCAGCAAAGTCTTCCCCGACCGCCAAGTTCTCGATATTGATAACAAAGATCCGATCTTCCACGTCATATATGATCTGGACGATCGGTACCAGGTTCCGGGAGCGCAGTGGCTCCAGACCGGATCGCACTATGAATACGACGGTTACGAGGCGAAGTGGCGGGGAATCTACGACGACCATGGACGCATCATGGTCGCGATCTGCCACAATATGGACCTGGGCGACGCGTGGGAGTGGTCGGACGATCCGCACTATCCCGAAAAGTGGGCGTCGCTGGCGTATCGGATCGCGGTGAACTATTGGGTGTACGATTTAACACATTGATGTACTTCGATAACGTGAAGTGCCGCCAAAGACGGGACGGAGAATGCACGGCAAGCGCACGGTGCGCGCACGGTAAAATCACGGTGAATTCACGGTAAGCGCACGGTGACGGTAAGACGATGTTCGAACTGCTCTTCAAATATCCGCTGACGGTGTTCTCGCGCGGGACTTTCGTGCTGGTGGGCGCGTTGCCCTCCTGGCTCCTGATCGTGGCGATTATCGCCGCGGCGGTCCTGCTCGGGTGGCTGGTGCGGCGCCGCGCGGCGGGATCGGCGCGGGTGACGGGCGCGCGTCCCGTGGCTGTCTGGATCTTACAAACGCTCTTAGCCGCGCTGCTGCTGTTGATGCTGTGGCATCCGGCGCTAAGCGTCGCGACGCTGCGGCCGCAGCAGAATATCGTCGCCGTGGTAGTCGACGATTCGGCGAGCATGGCGATTGCGGACGCGAGCGGCGGGCTTACGTCAGGAGCAACTTCGCAAACGCGGAGCGCGCAGGCCGTCGGCGTGCTGAACGCGGGGCTGATTCAATCGCTCGAGAAACGCTTTCAGGTGCGCCTGTACCGGTTGAGCGCGCAGCTCGGACGGATACAGAAACTCGACCAGCTCAACTCGTCGGGGCAATCCACGCACATCGGTGAAAGCCTGAAGCAGGTTCTTGCGGACGCGTCGAGCTTGCCGATTGGCGCTGTAGTGCTGTTGAGTGATGGCGCGGATAATTCGGGCGGTATCGATTTGGAAACGGTTTCCGAAATTCGCCGCCAGCGCATTCCCATCCACACCATCGGATTCGGACGCGAGAAGATGGCCCGCGACGTGGAAATCTCCGACGTCCAGATGCCGCAGCGCGCGCTGCCGGATTCGCGGCTGCCGGCCACGGTCAGCTTTCATCAGCACGGATATTCGGGATCGAAAACCAGGATCACGCTGCGCGACGGCGCAAAAGTCCTTGCGACCCGCGAAGTTACGCTCAAGGCCGACGGCGTGGAACAGTCCGAGCAGATTATGTTCAATGCGGGAGGCGTGGGCGTGCGGACCATCGAAACCAGCATCGATCAACTGCCGGGCGAGGAGAACGCGAAGAATAATCAGGTGACGCGGCTGGTCAACGTCGATTCGCGCAAGCCGAAGATTTTGTACATGGAAGGCGAGCCGCGCTGGGAGTTCAAGTTTCTGCGGCGAGCGGTGGAGGACGACCGCAATATTCACCTTGCCACCATTCTGCGCACCACTCAAAACAAGATTTACGTTCAGGACGATCATGGCGACGCGCCCAAAAACATCAAGGACGGATTCCCGACGCGCGTCGACGATTTGTTCGAGTTCGACGGCCTGATCATCGGGTCGAGCGAAGCGGCGTATTTCACCTCGACGCAGCAGGACATGATCCACGAGTTCGTCGACCGGCGCGGCGGAGGGCTGCTGTTCCTGGGCGGGCGCGATTCGCTCGCCGACGGCGGCTACGCGAAATCGAAATTCAACGATCTGCTGCCGGTGGTGCTTCCGGATAAGAAGGGAACGTTCGTGCGCGCGCCGGCCACGGTCGAGTTAACCGCGGCGGGCCGCGAGAGCCCGATCACGCGCCTGGAAGAAGATCCCGAAAAGAACGTGCAGCGCTGGAAGAAGTTGCCCTATCTGATGAATTTTCAGGATGCCGGCCACCAGCTTAAGCCCGGTGCAACCGTGCTGGTAGAAGCATTGCCGCAGCAGGGCGGGCGGATTCCGCTGCTGGTGATCCAGAATTTCGGACGCGGCCGGACGGCTGTCTTCGCCACCGGCGGAAGCTGGCGCTGGCAGATGCTGCAACCCGTGGCTGACAAGAGCCACGAGATGTTCTACACGCAATTGCTGCGTTGGCTGGTGAACGATACGCCGCGGCGCGTGGCGGGTTCGACGCCCAAGCAGGTGGTTTTCGATGAACCGGTGGTGAAGCTGCGCGCCGAGGTTCGCGATCATACTTTTCTTCCGTCGGGCGATGCGACGGTGGAGGCGCATATCCTGGGGCCGGATGGAATCGCCGAAGCGGTGGAGATGCGGCCGGAGCCGCTGGAACAGGGAATTTACGCGGCCGAATACACCACTCCGAAGCCCGGATCGTATCTGGTGGAGATTCTTGCCAAGCGCGGCAATGACGAAATCGGGCGCGATGTCCTGACGTTCCGGCGCGAGGACGGTGTCGCCGAGAATTTCCGCGTGGAACAGAATCGCGAATTGCTGGAGAAGCTATCGCAGGAAACGGGCGGCCGGTATTACACGCCGGAGACTGCCAGGAAGCTCGGCGACGATATTAATTATTCGGAAGCCGGCATTACGGTTCGCGAGACACGCGATCTTTGGGACATGCCGGTAGTGTTCCTGATGCTGTTGATGCTGCGGTCGAGCGAGTGGCTGCTGCGGCGCAGATGGGGTGTGATATGAGAGAGCTGCAAGAATGGCCGCGGATGAACGCAGATTCACGCAGATTTGGAATAAGAACAATGAGAAATAAGATATCGGCGTTTATCGGCGTGCATCGGCGGCTATTATTGCTTCCGTTCCTGCTCTTGCCCGCGCTGCACGCGGAGACGTTCTATCTGACCATCGCGGGACTCGGCGGAGCGCCGGAATACGATCAGCGGTTCAGCGGATGGGCCAAGGACCTTGACAAGCTGCTGAAATCGGCCGAGCCGACGGCCAAGATTGAGACGCTGCAAGGCGCGGACGCGACTAAGGCCAATATCGAAGCGCGGCTGCGCGACATTGCCGCACACGCCAAGCCCGACGATTCCGTGATCGTCATGATGATCGGCCACGGGACCTACGACAACATCGATTACAAGTTCAACCTGCCTGGCCCGGATCTCACCGCCACCGAACTCGGCAACCTGCTCGACAAGATTCCGGCGAAGCACCAGCTCGTCGTCAACATGACCAGCTCGAGCGGCGGATCGCTGGTGGCGCTCGAACGTCCCAATCGCGTGGTGATTACGGCGACCAAGACCGGCACGGAAAAGAACGCGACCTATTTTGCGCGCTACTGGATCGAAGCGCTGCGCGATCCGGCCTCCGACACCGACAAGAGCGAAGCCATCAGCGCGCTTGAGGCGTTCAAGTACGCCGAGCAGAAAACCGCCAGCTTTTTCGAAACGCAGAAGCGCCTGGCGACCGAACACGCGCTGCTCGAAGACACCGGGAAGGGCGAGGGCGTGAAGACGCCAGGGCCTGAAAACGGGGAAGGGCTGTTGGCGAGTCATTTCACCGTGCTGCATCTGGGCGCGGTGGCGGCGCAGGCGAATAGTCCCGAGAAACTGGCGCTGCTGAAGCGCAAGGAAGAACTGGAAACGGCTATCGATGACCTGAAGTATCACAAAGCCTCGATGGATCTGGGAGAATATCGGGCCAAGCTGCAACAGTATTTTGTGGAGCTGGCCAAGACCCAGGAGGCGCTGGACAAGTGAAGTTCGCCGCAGTTCTTATTTCCGCGCTTCCGATTCTCGCGCAGGTTCCCAAGAAGGCGAGCCCCCCGCCGGCGCAGCAGACCTCGCAAACGGCATCCCAATCCAACCCCGGCGCGAGCGCGGCCGTGGCGCAGTGCGAGGCGCTCCGTCATCACGGAGATCCGGACACCAAGTCCTGCTATCAGCGGCTAGCGCGCTCGAACGATCCAGCGCTTCAGGCCGAGGGGCTGTGGGGAATCGGCGATTTCAAAGGCGCCAACGACATATTCAACGCCCTGGTGAAGGTTCGCGCCAAGGACGCCAATCTGCGCGTGCGCTGGGGCATGCTGTATCTGGATCACTCGCAGCCGGCCGACGCGTCGGAATCCTTCAAGGAAGCGCTGGAGATCGACCAGAAGAACGCACGCGCGATGCTCGGACTCGCGCTGGTCGCCGCGGACGGATTCCAGGGCAGCGCGGCCGAAATGGCGAAGCGGGCGTTGACGCTCAATCCGAAACTGGTGGAGGCGCAGGAACTGCTGGCGCGGGTCGCGCTCGAAGATAACGATCCGGATAAGGCCGAGGCCGAAGCGAAAAAGGCGCTGGAGATCTCGCCCGAGGCCTTGAACGCCATGGCGATTCTGGCGACGGTGGATTGGCTCAATGACAAGCCGAGCAATCCATGGATCGATCGAATCTTCAAAATCAATCCGGTGTACGGCGAGGCGTATGAGACCGCCGGCCACTTTTTCGTGATCAATCGGCGCTACGACGAAGGGATCAAGGCGTATCGTAAAGCTCTTGAAATCAAACCCGATTTGTGGAGCGCGCGCGTGGAGCTCGGCGTGAACCTCATGCGTTTCGGCCAGGACGGCGAGGCCCGCGAACAACTGGTGCAGTGCTACGACGCAGGCTATTACAGCCTCGAGCTGCGCAATACGCTCCAGCTTCTCGACACTTACAAGAACTACGATACGTTCAAGACGCCCACCACGGTCCTACGACTGGACAAGAAAGAAGCGGCGCTGCTGCGGCCGTATTTTCAATCCGAGATGGATCGCGCGATCGCCACCTACGAAAAAAAGTATCACTACAAGCTGGATGCTCCGGTGCAGATAGAGGTGTACCCCAATCACGAAGATTTCGCGGTCCGCACCATGGGCATGCCCGGATTGGGCGCGCTGGGCGTCACGTTCGGAAACTTTATCGCCATGGATTCGCCCAGCGGCCGCAAGCCCGGCGAGTTCCATTGGGCGAGCACCATGTGGCACGAAATGAGCCACGTGTACGTATTGTCGATGACCAACAGCCGCGTGCCGCGCTGGTTCACTGAGGGCCTGGCGGTATTCGAGGAAACCGGCAACGGCCATCCCGATTGGGGCGATCGCCTTGATCCGGAGGCCATCAACGCGATTAAGGACCACAAGCTGCTCCCGGTGGCGGAACTGGATCGCGGCTTCATTCATCCGACTTACCCCTCGCAGGTGATCGTCTCCTATTTTCAGGGCGGCAAGATCTGTAATTTCATCAACGAGAAATGGGGTTACGACAAGCTGCTCGCGATGATCCACGATTATGCGGCGCTCGAACCCACGCCCGAAGTGATCGAGAAGGAATTCAAGATGAAGCCCGAGGAGTTCGACAAACAGTTCCTCGCCTGGCTGGACAAGGACACGCACGCGACCGTGGCGGGATTCGACGAATGGAAGAAGAGCATTCGCGCTTTGTCCGAGAGTGAGAAGGCCAAGAACTGGGACGACGTCATCAAACAGGGCACGGCCATTCGCGATCTCTACGCGGATTATGTCGAGGCGGCGAACGTATACGAGTTTCTCGCCGAAGCTTACCTGGCTAAGAATGAAAAGGGAAAGGCCGCGGACGAGCTGGAACGTTACTCGAGCGTCGGTGGACGGAATCCGGCAACGCTGAAACGGCTGGCGACGCTGGAGACGGAAGAAGGCCGCAAGCCGCAGGCCGTCAAGACCCTGGAGCGTCTGAACCTGATTTATCTCAAAGATGAGCAGGCGCACCTCCAGTTGGGCAATCTGTATATGGATCTGGGGAATCCCACGAACGCGATTCGCGAGTATCAGGCGTTGCTGGCGGGCTCACCCATCGACGTTGCGGGCGCGCATTACCAGCTCGCGAAAGCGTTTCAGTCAACCAAGCGTATCGACGAAGCGCGCGAGGAAGTCATCTCGGCTTTGGAGGCCGCGCCGGGATTCAAACCGGCACAGAAGCTGCTGCTCGAATTGGCTACTCATGAACCAGATCAGAAATCAGACAAGAAATCAGACAAGGAATAAGACACAATACTCTAATGTCCACAACCACCGCTACCTCGCTCGATTCCGCTGAGCTAAAGGACCGCATCGCACGTTTTCAAAGCGTGCGCGATGACATTCTGGTCGAAATCCGAAAGGTGATCGTCGGCCAGGACGAAGTGATCGAGCAGGTTTTGATCGCTCTTTTCGTGGGAGGGCACTGCCTCATCACGGGTTTGCCGGGCACCGCCAAGACGCTGCTGGTGCGTACGCTGGCTCAGGCGCTGGGCCTGGTGTTCCGGCGCATTCAGTTCACTCCGGATTTGATGCCGTCCGACATCACCGGTACCGACATCATCGAAGAAGACACTACCACCGGACGCCGCACGTGGACTTTCGTGCCGGGGCCGATTTTTACCAATGTCCTGCTGGCGGACGAAATCAACCGCACGCCTCCCAAGACGCAATCGGCGCTGCTCGAAGCGATGCAGGAGCTGTCGTGCACGGTGCGCGGTAATCAGTACAAGATTTCGGCGCCGTTTTTCGTGCTGGCGACGCAGAACCCGATCGAACTGGAGGGCACCTATCCGCTGCCCGAAGCGCAGCTCGACCGCTTCATCTTTAATACGCTGCTGGATTATCTGACAGCCGATGACGAAATGCAGGTCCTGGGGCTGACGACGACAACCCATCAGGCGCAGGTGAAAGCGGTGACCACCGCGGAAGAGATTCTCGATTTCCAGCAGGTGGTGAGGATGGTCCCGATCGCGGATTCGGTGGCGCGATACGCGGTGGACCTTGTCCGGGCAACGCGTGCGACGGATGTGAGTGCGCCCGATTTCGTCAAGAAGTACGTGAATTTCGGGGCGAGCGTGCGCGCGGCGCAGTTCCTGGTGCTGGCGGCGAAGAGCCGGGCGCTGATGCGCCATCGTTATCACGTGTCCTATGAGGACGTGATCGCATTGATGCGGCCGATCCTGCGGCATCGTATTCTGCTGAACTTCCAGGCGGAATCGGATCGCCTGACGCAGGACGACATTTTGAAGAAGCTGCTGGAGGCGATGCCTGCGCCCAAAGGATGAAGCGAGTCATTGATCCACGCCGCTTGAAAGAATGATGTTGTGATTCTCGCTTCCGGCTCCTGATTCCCGTATGCTTCAGCGTTTCCTCGATCCTTCGGTGCTGGCCGGCATTTCCGGCCTCGATCTGGTGGCGAAAACCGTGGTCGACGGTTTCATCGCGGGCCAGCACCGGTCGCCCGATTTCGGCTTCAGCCAGGAGTTCGCGGAATATCGCGCCTATAGCGAAGGCGACGATCTCCGGCACGTGGATTGGAACGTTTTCGCGCGTACCGGTAAGGCTTTTCTCAAGAGGTATCGCGGCGAAACCAATTGCCAGGTAACTATTCTGTTGGACGCGAGCCGGTCCATGAAGTTCGGATCGCAGGGGCCCGAAGGTCATCGGATGCACAAGATCGAATACGCGAGATTTCTCGCGGCTTCGCTGGCTTATCTGGCGCACTTGCAGCGCGACGCGGTGGGGTTGATCGTGTTCGACGACGATGTGCGGGAATACGTGCGGGCGTCGTCGCGGCAGGGCCAGCTCGCGCGCATTTTGAACGCGCTGAATCATGCCGAGCCGGGCACACGCACCAACTTCGCCAAGCCGTTTCACACCCTACAGGATTTCCTGCGGCGGCGCGGAGTGGTGGTCGCGATTTCGGATTTTTGGGAGCAGCCGGAAAAGATCATCGAGACCGTGGCGCCGCTGCGATTTCGGGGCAATGAGCTGGTGTTGTTTCACGTACTTGATCCGGAAGAGATCCGGCCGAAGCTGAAGGCTCCAGTGCTGCTGGAGGATCTGGAAAGCGGCGACGCGATGGAAGTTTCGCCGGACTACACCAAACACGAATATCCCGGTAAGATCGATGCGCATATCGAGGATTTGAAGACGCGCGCGCAGGCAGCCGGGATCGATTATTTTTTGATCGACACCAGCCGGCCGCTGGATGCGGCGCTGCGCGAGTATCTGGCGATCCGCAAGGGGAAATTGTGAAAGAAGGAGTCAGAAGAGAAGAAGGAGTCAGAAGTCAGGAGTCAGAATTAAGAACGTGCCCACGCCGGTCTTATTCTGACTTCTGTCTCCTGACTCCTGACTCCTAAGGTTTTATGGGCTTTCTTGCTCCATGGTTTCTGGCTGGCATCGCGGCCGTCGGGCTGCCGATCTGGATCCATCTGCTGAAGCGCCATCGCACGGACCCGAGGCTGTTCCCGTCGCTGATGCTGTTCGAGAAGCGCGAGCAAAGCTCGGTGAAGCACCGGCGTCTTGAATATTTGCTCCTGTTCGCGCTGCGCGCGCTGATGATCCTGCTGCTGGCTCTGCTGTTCGCGAATCCGTTCATCCGGCGCACGGTTTCCGCGAAAGACAGCAAGAAGTTGACGGTGATCGCGGTGGACCGGTCCTTCAGCATGCGCGCGGGGAGCCGGCTGGACTGGGTCAAGACGGAAGCGCAGAAGATCGTCTCAAACTTGAAGCCGGGAGATCAGGCGCAGGTGGTCGCGCTGGGCGCGCAAGTCCAGGCGCTGACGCAGCCGACCGCCGACACGGGGGCACTACGCGCCGCGATCAATTCCATCCAACCCAGCGACAGCCGCGCGTCCTTCGGCGAAATCGTGCGCTACACGCGAACGCTCAGCGAGTCGATCAAAATGCCGATCGAGTTGCGTCTGTTGAGCGATCTGCAAAAATCCGCGATGCCCGGATTCGCCGACGTGCGCTTCGATCCGAACACGACTTTGGTGCCCGACCAGGTGGGGAGGACCGAGGTAAATTGGGCGGTGGAGAACGTGGTCGCGCCGCGGCGCGTTTACGATCCCAAGAAAGTGCGCGTAGTGGCCACGGTGGCGGGGTTTGGGACAGCCATCAGCGACGGGCGGGTCGGAGTACCCCTAGTTTCGCCGGCGAAGAAGACTGTGTCGCTGCTGGTCAACGGAAAAGTTTTGCAAACCAAATCCGTGGATGTGCCCGCGGGCACGCCGGGCCGGGCGCAGGTCGAATTCCTCGGATTGGATGCGCCGTATGGATTCAGCCGTGGAGAAGTCACCATCGACGGCGGCGACATACTGCCGGCCGACGATGGCTTTCCGTTTTCGGTGGAACGCACCGATCCGCGCAAAGTTTTGTTCGTCGACGATGGACGCCGGCCGCTCGGATTGGTATATTTCCGCGCCGCGCTGGACGCTTCGGCGGACGCGGCGTTCCAGCTTGAATCCATGCATCCGGAAATGGCGGGGAATCAGCCGCTATCGAATTACGCGATGGTGGTGCTGAACGATCCCGGCGCGCTTCCCCCCGGCTTTGAGGATTCACTGAAGCGATACGTGAGCGGCGGCGGAGGGTTGCTGATCTCACTGGGGCCGTCGGCGGCGGCACTGCCGAAAGTTCCGGTGCTGGATGAACCTATCGAAACCGCGAGCTACGCGGGACGTGACCGCGATCGTTTTCTTTCCGTTACCGACATCGACACGGGCCATCCGGCGCTGCGTAACGTCGAGCGTTTCAACGGGGTGGAGTTTCTTCAGGCGATCCGGGTGACGCCCGGCAAATCGCACGTGCTTGCGCGGCTGAACGATCAGACGCCGCTGGTGCTGGAGCGCCAGATCGGCGAAGGCAAGGTGCTGGTGTTCGCATCCACTTTCGATTACCTCGGAAACGATCTGCCGAAACACGCGGCGTGGGTGCCGTTCATCCAGCAATCGACCGCGTATCTGGGCGGCGGCGGCGCGGAGCAGCCGGTAAATCTGACGGTCGATTCGTATGTCGAATTGCGGTCGGGTACCAACAACGGTGCGGCGGCGGAAGTGCTCGGGCCGGATGGAAAGCGGCTGCTGTCGTTCGAAGAAGCGGCCACGGCGAAGAATTTTCAGGTGGCGAGCGAAGGCTTTTTCGAACTAAAGACGGCGAGCGGCAGGCACAGCCTGATCGCGGTACACGCGGATCGGCGGGAGTCGGATCTGACGCCGATTCCGCAGGAGACTTTGGATTTGTGGAAAGCGACCGGCGAGAGTGACACATCCACAGGTGGCGCGTCTGGTCTGGAGAATCAAGACGTTAGGAAACCGTGGGGGCTCTGGCCGTATTTATTATTGGTATTGTTATTGATAGCGGTGGCTGAATCGGTGGTCGCCAACGGGTATCTGCGGCCTCCGGTGGAAGAGCCAAGTAAACGAAAGGAAGCGGCATGAACACGCGCGATCAACTGAATCAGTACTTGCGTGGACTGGAAACGCGCCTGCGTTGGCTGACGGTGTCGAAGGGGGCCGCGATCGGCGCGGGTGTCGCGCTGGGCGTGACGCTCGCGATGGTGCTGATCACCAACGCGCTGGCGTTTTCATCGAACAGCCTGGTGGTGGCGCGCGTAATTCTGTTTATCGCGCTCGCGACCGCCGTCGCCCTCGCGCTGGTGTTGCCGTTGATGCGCTTGAATCGGACGCGCGCGGCGCGCCGCGCGGAATCGACGTTTCCGCAGTTCGACCAACGGCTGCTGACTTTCGTGGAACGCGATAAGGCCGAGAATCGCGATCCGATGCTGGACCTGCTGGCCGCCGACACCGCGACCATGGCGCAGCAGACGGAGCCGGCGAAGGTCGCGCCGCCGCGATCGATTTTTGCGTTTGCGACTTCGGCGGGAGCCTTGGGCGCGGCGTTGATCTGGCTGATCATGGCTGGGCCGGGATATTTCGGATACGGCGCCTCGCTGCTGTGGGCGGGCGTTCCGAAGGGCGCTTCGGGCGCGTTTTACGACATTCTGGTCGACCCGGGGAACAAGCTGGTGCGCCGCAAATCCGATCAGATGGTGACGGCCACGCTCACCGGCTTTCAGGCGCCGCAGGTGAAGCTGTACGCGCGCTATAAGAGCACGGCGAAATGGGAAGAAGCGCCGATGCTTCCGCGCGCCAGCGGATCGGCTTACGAATTCCTGTTTGCCGGGCTGCCGGAGCCGGTGGATTATTACGTCGAGGCGGCGGGAGTGAAGTCGAAAACTTATAAGCTCGACGTGGTGGATCTGCCGGGCATCAAGAAGCTGAAGGTCACCTATCACTATCCGTCGTGGCTGGGTTTGCCGAGCGTCACCGAAGACCCGGGCGGGGATCTGCGCGCCGTGGCGGGCACGGTGGCGGAGTTGACTGTAGAAACCGATCGTCCGCTGAAGAACGGAACCATCGAGGTCGACGACGGATCGCATATCTCGCTTGAATCGGGGCCGAACGGAACCCTGATCGCGAAAGTGCCCATCAACAAAGACGGTATGTATCACTTTGCCGTGAATGAACAGGGCCAAAGCGTTCGCCTGAGCGAGGATTATTTCATCGAGGCGCGGGAGGATCAGGCGCCGACGGTGAAGATCATTCATCCCGGATCGGATGCGCGCGTCAGCCCGATCGAGGAAGTGCAGATACAGATTTCGGCCGAGGACGATTTCGCCCTGGAATCGATGGAGCTGCACTATTCGGTGAATGGCACGACGGAAAAGGTGGTGCCGATGCTGCCTCAGAAAGGCGTCAAGACCGCCACCGGAATGACCACGCTGTACCTGGAAGATTACAAGATGGAGCCGGGAGACGTAGTGTCGGTGTACGCCACGGCGCGCGACGCGCGAAACACGGCGCGCACGGACATCCTGTTCATCGAGGCGCAGCCGTTCGAGAAGAACTACACGCAATCGCAGCAGGGCGGGGGTGGCGGTGGTGGTGGCGGCGGGGACGACGAGAGCCGCATCTCGCCACGGCAGAAGGAAATTATCGCGGCCACCTGGAATGAGATTCGCGGCGGCGGCAAGGACCGCGTGAATTCGGAAGCGAACGCGAAGTTTCTGGCCGAAATCCAGACCAAGCTCAAGGAGCAGGCGAAGTCGCTCGCCGAGCGCATGCGCAGCCGCGAACTGGCCGGCGCCAATCAGGAATTTCAAGCTTTCGTGAAGGATATGGATGCGGCTGCCGCCGAGATGACACCGGCTTCGGACAAACTGAAGGCGCAGGCCTGGAAGGATGCGCTCGAACCAGAGACGAAAGCGCTGCAACACCTGTTGCGAGCCGAAGCCACGTTCCGGGATATTCAGGTCGCCTTCGGAAATCAGGGCGGGGGTGGGGGCGGCGGAGGCGGGGCGGGCCGCGATCTTGCGAACCTTTTCGACCTTGAACTCGACACCGAAAAGAATCAGTACGAGAGCGGGCAGCAGCAGGGGGGATCGAGCTCGGAGCAGCGTCAGAAAGAGATCGACGAAGCCTTGCAGAAGCTGGAACAGCTCGCACGGCGGCAGAAGGAATTGGCGGACCAGCAGAAGACCAGCGCCAAGCAGACGTTTGAGCAGCGCTGGCAGCAGGAAATGCTGAAGCGCGATGCCGAAGAGCTGAAGAAGCAGATGGAGCAGCTCGCCGGACAGCAAGGGCAGCAGGGTTCCCAATCGTCGCAGTCCAGTTCTTCGTCCAGCAGCAGCTCATCACAATCCGGGCAATCCTCGCAGTCGGGGCAGAGCGGATCGCAATCCCAGTCTCAATCTCAATCAACCCCGGGGTCGCAATCGGGACAGCAGCAACAGGCCAACCGCCAGAACGGACAGCAACAGAACGGCCAACCGCCAAAGCCGCAGCAGGGCTCGCAAATGAGCCGTCTGAACAATGCGAGCGATCAGCGCTTGCAGCAATCGCTGGAACGGCTGCGCAAGGCGACCGACGATATGCGTTCGGCGCAGCAGGCGTCGCAGGGTCAACAGACTGGCGCGGCGGAGGCCAACGCGCGCCGCGCGGCGGAAGGGCTCAAGGATGCGCAGGACCTGCTCAACGGCGCGCGCCGGCAGGAAGCGTCGAGCCAGTTGGGCGGATTGAGCCAGCGCGCCGACGATCTGGCCGCGCACCAGAAGGATTTCGCCAACCGGTTGCGGCAGGCGTTCGGGGATCAGATGAACGGCATGAATCCCGGCGCGGGCGGACCGCAGGCGGCGCAGGCTCGACAGAAAGCGTCTCAACAGCTCGGCGACGAGAAAGAGAAAATGGGCGCGGAGATCGGGCAGCTCGAAAAGGACATGCAGAAGGCCGCGCGCGATATGGCCGGCACGCAGCCGGGCGCGACGGGCCGCGTCCGCGAGGCCCTAAGTGAGCTTCAGCAGAATGAGGTCAAGGGGCGCACGGAATCTTCCGCGCAGTATATCCGGCAGGGCATGGGCGGCTACATGATCACGCGCGAAGCCCCCGTCACCCAGGCGCTGGACAAGGTCGCCGAGGATCTCAAGGCGGCGCAGAATGCGCTCGGCCAGGGCGGTAAGCAAGCCTCGAACGATACCGAGCGGTCGCTTGGGCAGGTGGAACGGATCCGCAGCGCGATGGAGCAGATGGCGGGCAAGGGTCAGAATGGACAGCAACCTGGGCAACAACAGGGCAGTCAGCAAGGCGGCCAACAGCAAGGCGGTCAACCCAATGGTCAATCAGGCGGCCAGCAGGGTGGGCAGCAGCAAGGCCGACAGCAAGGTCGGCAGCCGGGCACCGGGGCGATCGGTGGGCAGTTCGGTGCATACGGACTACCAGGGGACCCCAACGGCGGGGGCCAATGGGGAAATCGCTATTACAACGGACGATTCCCGCCGGAGGGCAGCTATGAGCCGCTCGATCCGCGCTCGGTCGATCCGAAGCAGGTTATTCAGGCTGCCACGCGCGAGCTGAACGACATGCGCCAGATGTTCAAAGACAATCCCGACCTGACGCGCGAGTTGGGCGACGTGGAGCGGGAGATTTCGCGGCTCGCGGTGGGCGACATCAGCTCGGCTGAATTGCAGAACCGGCTGAATCACGAAGTTTTGCCGAACCTCGAATCGCTCGAATCGCAGCTTCGCAGGCAGGTGGAGCAGCAGAATGGCGACGTGGTGCGGAGCGGGTCGACGGATAAGATTCCGGCGGGTTATGCGGCTGCGGTGGAAGAGTACTTCCGGAAGCTGAGCAAAGGCAAACCCTAGATGTGAGGCCGGCAGTCATGCCGGCGCGCCGCCTCGCTCGTCAGTGCCGGGGCCTTTTGAATGTCTCGGGGACCGCCGCCCCCGTGTGCGGCCGGATGCCTTAAGGAGCTAGGTTCAAGCAGAGAGGCCCTACGGTGTTCCTAGACTACGCGAAGTATGCGTTGCTCCTGCCGGCAATTGTGCCGCAGATTTCGTGGTGCCAGGCACCCGTCATTTTTCCCGGCGGCATAGTTAACTCCGCCAGCTACTCGACTGCCTCGGAAAACGCTGGCCCGGTCGGATTCGGGGTCGCTCCCGGATCGATCGTCTCCATATTCGGAACGAATCTCGCGGTATCGACGCAAACGGCGCAGACGCTTCCGCTGCCAGTCGAGCTTGCCGGAACGATCGTCACGGTTTACGGAGTCAAAGCACCGCTGTTCTACGTCTCTTCGGGCCTCATCAATTTTCAGATGCCGTTCACAGAGTTTCAGACGGCCGCAGGGTTTCAGACAGGCCTTCCCGCAGGCGTAGTGGTATCCACTCCCGCAGGCACGACCAATGCCTACCAGATAGACTTTGCCGACGCCTTTGGCATCTTCACTCTGGATTCCAGCGGGTGCGGCCCGGGCCTGGTGCAGAACGTCAAGCCCGACGGGAGTATTTCATTAAACTCGCCCTCCAACAGCGCTTCACCGGAAGATTTTATTGTGATCTACGGGACCGGCCTAGGATTGGTCTACAACGCTCCGCCCGATGGCTCGCCCACGCCGTCAAGTCCTCTAGCGAGAGACGCCAACACGGAGGGAGTCCCGGTCTTCGACCTTGCAGGCCAGCCTCCGGTAGTCGGCGTCTATTCTTATTGGGCTGGCCGCGCGCCCGGTATGGTCGGGGTAGACCAGATTAATTTTCCAGTGACGGACACCGTGCGGGAGGGCTGCGCGGTCCCATTGCAGGTCAAATCGGATGCCGGCTTCAGTCAACCTGTCACGATCGCAATTCGGAACGGTGGTGGCCCTTGCGCCGATTCGCCCTCGGCCGGCTACGGACAAATCACCTGGGAGAAGAGCGTGACCGCGACCTTGAATTCAGCCGGGACTGATTCGACAACCGAGACCGAGAGTCTAACCGTGTCCTTGCAAGCCTCGCCCGGAAAGCAGGTTCCCACAACCCCGGCGTACCCGGCCCGAGGTGAGACGTTCTTCGGCCCCTCCTGCCCGGTTCCCGGTTACCGCAGCCTCAATGCAGGGAACGTCACTGTTCAGGGGCCGGGACTTGGTCCCATGCAAGCGCCGAATGCTCCACTCCAATCGGGACCTGTTCGCGGGTTATCACAGTACAAACTGACGCTTCCTAATGGCACAGTCCAGCCCGGCTCCTTCGTCGTCAGCGCCGGCGGCGGGGCGGACGTCGGCGAGTTTCAGTCGAGCGTGCAAATCGGCTCCCCGATTCAGATCACAACGCCGCTTGCGGGATTGCCTTTGCCTTACGGTCAGTCGCTCCAGGTCAAGTGGACGGGCGGAGATCCGAATTCTTTAGTGACCATCTATCTCATAAATCACGGTGGCTCCATAGATCAAGCTGTTTCCAATCAGGGCCGGGCTTCAGATGGCGCGATAGCCCTGGCTTCGCTCAATTCCCCGTACGCGCCGCCCACGTTCGGAGTACCAATAGGACCAGATACCGAGATCGTCATTGAGGTCACTCCCGACCCCTCGCAAATCCCGCCGCTTACCGTCACGGGCCTTTCCTTGGGTGGCCAGCACACCTGGAAGTATAGCTATCATTTCGAGGGGATTTTGAATTCGTACACGACGAATTAGCGAAGCCGAACGCTATTCCGTCGGGAAGCCGATCAGGATTCCGTAGAATCCGATCAGACCAGTCGGAGCCGAGCGGCGCTGGGCACAAGCCGGCGCGCGGGCCGACCCCCTGGTCGGGCCTCTTTGCCGGACGAGGGCGTCCGGCGCGGGTCAGGGGACCCGCCCCACCAAGTAAACTAGTAATAGTCGATGGAAACTCTGTATGGGCGTTGGATGCTCGCCTGGGAAAACCGGTTGTGCTCGCGCGCGACCAATCGCGTCGTCCGGCCGTTCGATTGGGGGCTTGACTGGACGCGCTCTTGGCCGGTCACCCGGAAATTCCCGCGTAATGGCCACGATCCCGCGGGTTATCTCCGGCTTTTGAACGATGCCGCGCTCGCATCGAGCGACGAATTCTTCGCGTACGAAACGCCGCGCGATTTCTCACTGGATTCCATGGACAAGGGATCGGCAGGCGACGAGGCATTGGCAGGCGACAAGATCGCCCGCCCCACGGGCAGTCTTCTGCGCTTCACCAGCGCGGTCGAAACGCCGTATCCGGAAAACAATCGGGTTCACGCGCAGTTCTTCCCCGCGCAGGGAAGGTTGGCACCCGAGCGTCGGGGCACACGCAAGGTCGCCACGCTGGTTCTGCCGCACTGGAACGCGTCGGCGACGCAGCACAACGCACTATGCGTGGGACTGGCGAAACTGGGCATCGCGGCGCTGCGGCTGAGCATGCCGTATCACGATTACCGGATGCCGGCCGAGCTGCAACGCGCGGACTATGCCGTATCCGCGAACGTGGCGCGCACTATCGACGCGACGCGCCAGGCGGTGATCGACACGCGCAGCTGCGTCGATTGGCTGATCGGCCAGGGCTATGAGCGCATCGGCCTGGTGGGCACCAGTCTGGGGTCCTGTTATGGGTTTCTGGCGAGCGTTCACGACCCGCGCATCGAGGTCAACGTATTCAACCACTGTTCGACGTATTTCGCCGACGTGGTGTGGGAAGGCTTGTCGTCGCAGCACATCCGCCAGAGCCTGGAAGCGTCGGTTACGCTCGAGCAGTTGCGCGATGCGTGGTCCGCCATCAGTCCGCCCAACTATATCGATCGCTACGCGAAGATGAAAAAGAGGTCGCTGTTCATCTATGCGCGCTACGACACTACTTTCCCGGTGCGATTCTCCGAGCAGGTGGTGGAAAAAGCGCGGGAGCTGCGCCTGGATCATAAGACGGTGGTGCTGCCGTGCGGGCATTACACACTCGGGGAAGCGCCCTTCAAGTTCATCGACGGGTATCACATTTGTAGCTTTTTGAAGAGGAATCTGTAAGCCGCGCGCTCCCTGACGGTCGCGGTTCAGAAAGAGGGAACGCGCTCCGTGACGGTCGCGGTTCAATTGGCGGCGCATGGCGTTGAGCCTACGCCGGCGAACTAAAGTTCGCCGCTGCACGATAAATCGTGCGCCACAAGCTGACGGTCGCGGTTCAGAAAGAGGGAACGCGCTCCGTGACGGTCGCGGTTCAATTGGCGGCGCATGGCGTTGAGCCTACGCCGGCGAACTAAAGTTCGCCGCTGCATGATAAATCGTGCGCCACAAGCTGACGGTCGTGCCTCAGAGCCAAGCACGCACTCCCTGACGGTCGTGCCTCAAGCGCTTTCTGGGACGGCCGGCTTTAAAGTACTGTTTTCCTCTTACTCCCTACGCTCGCGGCGGGTTTCGGCCGATGGTTTCTCTATGATGTTGCATCCCGCCAGAGCTATGCTTAAATTCGCCTTTCTTTTCATTATGATCGCGTTTTTAGTCGGCCGTGCATCGGCCCAAAAAGCGCGGCAGCCATTGGACGCCGGCACCTCGCCGAGCCTTCCCAACACCGTCGACGTTACGCCCAGCCGCGGGGTTGGTCCGTTCGACGCCAAGCAGGCCCAGGAATGGCGCGATGCGGCCGAAACCCTAGCCGCGCAGAGCCGCTACGCGGAGGCCGAAAAGCTGTACGTAAAATTGCTGGAGGAGCGCGAGCACGCTTTGGGACTCAACAGCCCGGAACTGGCCCTCGACATGAGCGACCTGGGCCGGGTAACTTTCGCGCAGGCCAAGTATAACCAGGCGATCACCTATTACGAGCGCTATCTCCAGGTTATGGAGACCTCCAAGGGCCGGCAGGATTTCGACGTCGTAGCGCCGTTGTCGAAGCTGGTGCAGGTATACCGAGCGGTCGAAAAGTATCCTGAAGCCGAAAAATACGCGCGCCGCGCGGCCCTGATCGCCGAAGCGTCGAAAGGAGCGGAATCGCACGAACTGGCCGCTGCCCTGATTACTTGGGGCGATCTCCTAAAAGCACAAAAACAGTACGCGCCCGCCGAACAGCAATACGGGCGCGCCGTGAAGATCTATGAAAAGAGCACCGGCACGGCGGCGGTGGAAATGCTTCCTGCCTTGGATGGGCTGGGGGAAACCTACATCGATATGCGCCGTCCCAACGATACGGAAACCTCATGGCGGCGCGCGCTGTCGATCCGGGAAAGCGCTTTCGGATCGTCCTCGATTGAGGTGGGCGAAACGCTCGACCGGCTCGGCAAGTTCTATTTCGATCAGAAGAAATATCCCGAAGCGGCCTATTGCTATGAGCGCACCCTATTCATCCGCGCCAAGGTGCATGGCGATCAGGCTCCCGACACGCAGGCCACACTCACCCAGGTTGCCAGTGTTTACGGAGCCCAAGGGCGTCATAATGACGCCGAGCCGCTGTTTCGTCAGATGCTGAGCGCTAAGGAATCCGAACTGGTAACCAGCGTGAATTCCCTGGCGGCATTGATGGCCAACCGGGACAAGAACGGCGAGGCGGAATCGCTCTACAAGATCTCGATCACCGTGCTGGATAAGAAGGGGTTCGTGACCGCCCGCAAGCCGGTGCTGAGCCCTTCCGATCCGCCGTCGCCGCTGTTGGCTGAAACGCTGGATCAATACGCGGCGCTCCTTAAGAAGATGCGCAAGCGGTCGGACGCGGCGCGAATCGAGGCCCGTGCGCGAATGCTGCATGGCGCGGATGTGAAACCCGCTCCCCCCGCCCAGGCTTCCGCAAATCCGGGCGGGGCGGGTTCGGCCGCGGCGGGTGGTGGCAAGAACCGATAGGAAGAAGAGCAACTTAGTACTAGAGGAAATCGCTCGAACCGCCGATAGATCCGGTGATGTTGAGCATTTTCGCCGAACCAATCTCGTCAGGACCGATCTGGCAAGAACCAATTCGTCCGGAACCGATCTCTCAAGCAGCAAGTGTGGCTGAACGGGAACTGGAGACATGCCGGGCGCCATCGTTCGAAGGCGCGGCGGAAGTGGAACGCACAGCCCTGGAACTCCCCGCCGAAACTCCCGAGGAATTCGAGATCGTTCTGGGGCGCCGGCAGATCGCGAGTGTGCTCTTTGTAGCGACCGTGATCCTGGCGCTGTTCTCGGCGGTTTCCTACCTGGCCGGCAAATCGATCTCACCAAAGAAGATAACGCCGGGGATGGCGGCAGTTCCCGCTAGCGCGGTACTCGCCATGCCGGCGGCGGTGTCGCCAGCATCATCCCCAGCATCCGCCATCGACGGAAACATCGTGCCCTACGTTCCGCCGCCTGCGGCTACGCCGGCGACTAAGGTGGCGAAAACCCGGGCGCGGAACGCGAACGCATCGACGACAAGCGTGGCCGCGGCCGTGCTACCGGAAGTCTCGACCGAGGCCCCCATGTTCGCCGAACCGGTCGCCGGAGGGATGTATCTGCAAATGGGCGCCGTCGGCAAGGGAGCGGCCGCGATTTTCGCAGGGGGCCTGCGCAAGCAGGGATTCCCGTCATTCGTCGCGGCAGGACCTAGCGAATCGCAATACCGCGTTCTGATTGGCCCGCTTTGGGATACCGTGACCTACAATCGCACCAAGGACGCCCTCGACCGGATGGGCGTAAACACGTTCGGCCGCACATACGAGAAATAATCGCGGTTGACCCCGGTGCCGCGCGCGTTCTTTGATCCCTGAACGGGTCGTGTCTGCGAGGGGACGTTCGTGAACTATGCCGGGCTCGTCGCGAGCTGCCCGTAAGTCAGCTTGACCGACGAGCGCACGGCGTGAGCGGCGACCGCTAAGAGAACCCCTTCGTCCCGCCGCCTCCCAGCCGTGAACTGCGTCCGGTTCGACCCGCGCTCTCCATCTTGCCCGCCCGCGTCTTACAATGTCAGGTACACATGAGCACGATTTCATTGCAAGGCAAAGTGGCAGTGATCACGGGCGCGAGCCGTGGATTGGGACGCGCGATGGCGCTGGCCCTGGGTGGCGCCGGCGTGAAGCTCGCCCTGGTTTCCCGCGATCGCGGGAAGCTTGAAGAAACCGCCGCGGAGGCCGCGAAAGCGGGCGCCCAAGCTGCGATTTTCCAGGTGGATGTCACAGATGAGGACCAGGTGCGCAAACTCGAGCACAACGTCAAAGGACGGTTCGGCCCAGTCGACATCCTCATCAACAACGCCGGTATTGCGATTCGCAAAACCGTAGTCGACTACACGCTCGAAGAGTGGCACAGCGTGATGGATACCAACCTGACGTCGGTCTTTTTGATGTGCCGGTCGTTTGTGCCGCACATGCGCGGCCGGGGATATGGGCGCATCATCAATATCTCTTCGATCATGGCCCACATCTCGCTTCCGTTGCGCGGCGCTTATTCGGCGAGCAAAGCCGGTGTGATCGGATTCACGCGTGCGCTCGCCCTCGAATTGGCCACCGACGAAATCTCGGTGGTCGCGATCAGCCCCGGTCCGTTCGCTACTGAGATGACCGCGCCTTTGCGATCGTCACCGGAGCAGCTCGAGCAGTTCAACTCGAGCGTGCCCATGCAGCGCTGGGGCGAACCCGAGGAGATCGGGAAACTGGCGCTGTTCCTGTGTTCGGACGGCGCGGGCTACATCACCGGAACCGACATCGTGATCGACGGCGGCTGGACCGCGCGGTAGCCTTTGCCTGCCGAACTCACTCTCGCGGTCGCGGTGGAAGCGCTGGCCGCCGCCCTGCTGGTCGGCTTGCTGATCGGCGCGCAGCGCGAAGCCGCCGGGGGCGATCGCCATCCCGGACTTCGCGACTTCCTGCTGGTCTCGCTCGCTGGCGGAATTTGTGGTGTTGTGGATCGGCCCTGGCTGGATGTCACCACGCTGCTGTGCATTACTGGCTTGTTCGCTGTGCTTCACTACGAAGACCGCGAGCATCGCAGCGGCATCACCACGGAACTGGCGGCGGTCGCGGTGTTCCTGCTCGCATTGCTGGCCGCATCGTGGAGGCTGCCCTTCGCGATGCCGCTCGCCATCGGGACGGCCATTATCGCAGCGGTCTTTCTGGAAGCCCGCGAGCGTCTGCATAAACTCCTGCGCGAAACCATCACGGAGGCCGAGTTCAACGCGACCCTCGGCTTCGTCACGCTGGTGCTGGTGATTTATCCGCTGCTGCCGGTGGGCGCATACGGGTGGTATTCGTTTTTCTCGCCGCGCCAGGTGTGGCTGTTCGTGATTCTGATCTCGTCGATTTCCTACGTCGGCTACTTCTTCGAAAAATTTCTGGGCGAAGAGAAAGGATTGATTTACACGAGCATACTGGGCGGCCTTGCATCCACAACGGCGGCGACCATGCACTTCGCCAAAATGGACAAGGAACGGCCCGGAGAAACCATCGGGCTCTGGCGCGCCTTCGTCATCGCGAATTCTGTTCAGTTTCCACGCGCGCTGCTGATCGTCGCGCTCGTAAATACCGACCTGGCAGCTTTGCTGGCCTTGCCGATGGTGGTGATGACGCTCTGCGGCATCGTGCTCGCCGAAGTGCTGCGCCGTTGGCCGCATAAGCACACCACTGCTCCCGCGATGGCGCCCGGCAATCCCTTCCGTTTGATCCCGGCGCTACAATTCGGCGCCTTGTTCACCGCGATCGTGTTCATCAGCAAAGCGGCTAGCGCGCAGCTCGGCACCGCCTGGTTTCAAGCGACCAGTCTACTGGGCGGGCTGGTGGACGTCTCCACTGTAATTGCCCCCGCCGCCGACCTTATACGCGCCCACCAGCTCTCTCTGGTTTCGGCGGGAATCGCGGTCCTTCTGGCGCTCGCCTCGAACGCTGCGCTGAAGGTGGTGCTGGCGGCGATGTCGGGGACCTTGCGATTCGCGACGCTGGTGCTCGCGTCGTTTGTTTTCTGGGCAGTAGCCGGATCGGCGGCATGGTGGATCGCGGTGCACTTCGTGTTGGGACGCTGGATCGCGGCGAATTAGCTCGCGAAAAGGGCGAATTAAGGTCGCAAAAATTTGACGGTTTGAGTGGGGCTACGCTACCATGGATCTGCGGGGTGGAGCAGTCTGGTAGCTCGTTGGGCTCATAACCCAAAGGTCGAAGGTTCAAATCCTTCCCCCGCAACCAACCCAAAGGTTCCAGGTCCCGAATCGATTTCCCACCGTGCATCGGGTTGACCCCTCGCACCTACGCTTCAGCGTAAACAGCCGATCTCATTCGTTCGTCTTGACGCTCATAGTGCGAGTCCGGTGACCTGCTATGATTGCCGAGCCAAGCGATACTAAAAGAATCGGAGCGACTCGATGGAAAGAGCCGGCTATCAGGCCCGCGGACAGAAATTCGTTTCCGACAGCGCTGACGCAATCATAGGATCGTTAACAACAAACTCATCTTTCTCTGTTGACTTGAAGCAGCGGAACGCGTGGCTAGCCATCATTACGGGCCTCAAATCGGCCGTTGCCAATCTCGCAGATAGCTATGTGTTCTTGGAATTCACTATACCCCGCATGGGCCGGAGAGTCGATGCTGTAGTGTTAAATGGCGGTTGTGTTTTTGTCCTCGAGTACAAGATCGGATCTCAGCACTTTTATCCGGCCGACATTGACCAGGTCGTTGGTTACGCTCTCGATTTGAAGAACTTTCACGAACCAAGCCACGGCTTGCCCATTTTCCCGATACTGATTGCGACGGAAGCTAGATCCAGCACATCACCACTTCTATTGTCAGAAGACCGGGTCGGCGAGCCGATCCTCTCCAATGGCGCCGATCTCGCCGATCTGATAAAAAATGCTTCGAACGCTTTCGGGGGTGTTTCGATTGAGCCTTTGGGTTGGGTCGAGGGCCGGTACAGGCCAACGCCGACGATCATCGAGGCCGCCCAGGCGCTTTATAGGAATCATCGAGTGGACGACATTACTCGCAACGAGGCTGGCGCCGAGAACCTGTCGAAGACCGCGGAATATGTATCGTCCGTGGTTGAATCAGCCAAACGCAGTGGATCGAAAGCGATCTGTTTTATTACGGGCGTCCCCGGATCCGGTAAGACGCTTGCCGGGCTGAATATTGCCAACCTTCGAACGAAAGCCGCCGATGACGAATACGCTGTGTTTCTTTCTGGCAACGGGCCCCTCGTGAAAGTGTTGAGGGCGGCCCTTGCCCGTGATCAGAAGGAGCAGGCCAAGGGAAAAGGAGCGGAAATTGCGCCCATTGCGGCGGGAGCCCGGAGCGTCGAGCAGTTTATCCAGAATATCCACCACTTCAGGGATGCGAACGTGGTATCGAATCTGGCTCCAATCGAAAAAGTCGTTCTGTTCGATGAAGCACAGCGGGCTTGGGACACCCACACGGCCACCCAGTTCATGAAGAAAAAGCGCAACAGGCACGACTTTGCCGCATCTGAGCCGGAATTTCTACTCTCCGTGATGGATCGGCACAAGGACTGGTGTACCGTCGTCTGTCTCGTAGGCAATGGTCAAGAGATTAATACGGGAGAGGCTGGACTGAACGAATGGCTGAGGGCTTTAGCTGAACACTTCCCCGGCTGGCAGGTCCACCTCTCGGAGCGGATCGTGACCGAGCCGGAAGCATTTGGAGTATCTAATCTTCCGAAGCTGTTAATCATAGAGAACAAGCTACATCTCTCGACTTCTATCCGTTCGTTTAGATCAGAAAGCGTGGCCTCGTTTGTCTCTGCGATGGTCGATGGGAAACCGAACGAGGCGCTCCTGCTATCCGCAAAACTGGAACGATTCGAATTCAAGATAACACGAGATCTGGGGAAGGCCCGTGACTGGCTCAGGCATCATCGCCGTGGGACTGAACGTGCCGGACTACTTGCCTTCTCCAATGCAATTCGATTAAAGCCGGAGGGTGTCTTCGTTAAGGCGAGCATCGATCCAGTCGACTGGTTCCTCGCCGATCGATCGGATATTCGATCGTCAGACTACCTCGAAGACATCGCCACGGAATTCGATGTTCAAGGATTGGAGCTGGACTGGGCATGCGTCTGCATTGATGCAAACCTACGCATCACCGAGAGCCAGACACTCGAACCCATGGCGTTTCGTGGCACTCGTTGGCAGGCAGTCAAGAATCGCGATCGACGCAGATACATTTTGAACGCCCACCGGGTCTTGCTTACAAGAGCACGCCAAGGGGTTGTAATTTTCATCCCCCCTGGCGACATTGACGACCCCACCCGTAGTCCACCTTGGTACGCGGATCTTTACGATTATTTTGTTGGCTGTGGAGTCGAGCACCTCTGAACTCCGAGTCAACATTAACCGGAGCGCCGTTGCCTCGCGACCAACGCAAGGTCGCGGGCTCTGAGCCAAGCCTTAGCCCAACGCGGGTTCCACTCTTTTCCTTCAAGCAGCATTGTGCTGATCCGGCGCGCCCGCGCACTCTGCCCGAAAACAATTGATGATAGTATGGCGGTGGCGATGGAAGCCGAAACCCGGAGCGCGCCCGTGTGCCGGCGCAATAACTTAGTGGAGGAACCAACGGATGCTGAGCAGAACCGCAGCCACGATCGCCACCGGATTGATCCTCGCCTCGGGAACAGCCGCCCTGTTTGCGCAGTCCACCCCGGCGGTGATTTCAGGCCCGGTCGGCCCCAGCCCCTACAACGTCATCCGCTACTGGCACCAGCCATTCTCCGAGCCGGGTTTCGCGTTCGGCGGTAACTCGGGCGTCTTTGCCGAATCGCCCGACCGGATTCTTGTCGCGCAGCGCGGCGAAACTCGCCTTCCAGATCCGCTTCCGGCGGGCTACGCCGGTTTCGCCGGGTCGATCGGGATCAACGTGCTCAGCGCCACCGATCGCCGCGTGATGAAGAAAAACTTTCTGTACACACTCGACGCCAATGGCAAGGTGCGCGAACGCTGGTCGCAATGGGACCACCTCTTCGCCGATGCGACCGGCCCGGGACCCCACCGCATTCGCATCAGCCCCTACGATCCGCAGCACCGCGTCTGGGTTGTCGACGAGACCTACAACGTCATCTACGTTTTCTCGAACGACGGAAGCAAGCTGCTGAAGACTCTCGGCGAAAAGGGAGTCGCAGGCACGGATGGCACTCATTTCGGCAAGCCTCAAGACGCGGCGTTTCTCCCCGACGGCCGAGTCCTGATCGCCGATGGTCTGGATAACCACCGCGTCATGATTCTCGACCGCGACCTCAAGTACATCGGCGAGTTCGGGGGCCACGGTAAAGGTCCCGGACAATTCAACGGCGTGCACGCGATCGGCATCGGGCCTGAAGGACGTGTCTTCGTGCTGGACCGTTCCGGCAATCGCATCAACGTATTCCGCACTACGTCCGACCCCGCGAAGTTCGATTTCGTGGATGCGTTCACCGGCTTCTCCCTGCCGCTCGATATCATCGTGAACGACGATTGCATCTGGGTCACGGACCTCAGTCCCCTTCGCTTCAACAAGCTCGATTTCAAAGGCAACCACTTGTACACGTGGATGGTGCCGAGGGAGTTGCCCGACGGCTATATCGAAGTGCACACGATCTCGGTCGATTCGAAGGGCAATCTCTACGGCGGCGACAATCAGTACGGCCGCACGCAGAAATTCGTACCGAAGCCGGATGCCGATCCGAAATTGCTGATCCGCGAGCCGTGGCGCGCGAAATAGGGAATCCGCTTCGCCCGCCCTCTTGTCCAAGCAGCTAAATTAGAAGAATGCGAATTCCTATCTATCAGGTGGACGCCTTCAGCAGCCGGCTTTTTCGCGGCAATCCCGCAGCGATATGCCCGCTCGGCCAATGGCTTCCCGATGAAACCATGCAGGCGATCGCGGCCGAAAATAACCTCGCCGAGACCGCCTTTTACGTTCCCAACAGCCATCGCTATCATCTGCGATGGTTCACGCCCGGCGTGGAGGTCGATTTGTGCGGGCACGCGACGCTCGCGACCGCGCATGTCATTCTCGATGTCCGCAAGGAGACGCCCCATTCGAGCGTGACGTTCGATTCCAAGGGCGGGGAACTGACGGTGGAACGAAACGGCGAGCTCTACACGATGGACTTTCCCGCGCGGCCGCCGACGGCTTGCGATGTCGATCCGGGATTGGTGGCAGCGTTAGGCGCCAAGCCAGCCGAAATTCTGGGCGCACGCGATTATCTGTGCGTGTTTGAAACAGAAGATCAGGTGCGCGCACTCGCTCCCAACATGGATAAGCTCGCGGCGATCGACCGGTTCGCCTTCATCGTCACGGCTCCCGGTCGCGATTGCGATTTCGTTTCGCGATTTTTCGCTCCCGCCAAGGGCGTACCGGAAGATCCGGTGACCGGTTCGGCGCACTGCACTCTGATTCCGTACTGGTCCAGGCGATTGGGCAAAACCACGCTGCATGCCCGCCAGATTTCCAAGCGAGGCGGCGAGTTGTGGTGCCAGGATTGCGGCGATCGCGTGAAAATCTCAGGCAACGCGGTGAAGTATCTCGAAGGAGAGATCGAAGTCGGCTAGTAGTGCGCTCAAGCGCGACCAGCAGTGAGGCACGACCGTGAGGGAGTGCGTTCTGTAGCGGCGACCGCGCGTGTTAACATCTTGTCTGCGACAACCCCCAGCCGGATGCCCCGCGTCTCCATTTTCGTCACCTGCATCGTCGATCAGGTATTTCCGCGCGTCGGAATGGCGATGGCGGACGTGCTCGAACGCGCCGGATGCGAAATCGAGTTTCGAGAAGAGCAGACGTGCTGCGGCCAACCGGCGTTCAATAGCGGGTATCGAGAAGAAGCGCGCGGGGTCGCGCGTCATTTTCTGGATGTGTTCGAAGGCGCCGAATACATCGTCGTGCCGTCCGGGTCCTGCGCGGCGATGATCGCGCATCACTACGCAGATCTCTTCCCCGGTCATCACGAATCGCGCGTGTGGGAATTTTCGCAATTTCTTACTGCAGTTCTTCATCTGGAAGATGTCGACGCGAGCCTCGACGGAACCGTCACGTATCACGATAGTTGTCACGCACTGCGCGAACTAAAGATAAAGGATGCGCCGCGGCGGTTGCTTCAGAACGTCCGCGGATTGCGGCTGGTGGAAATGGACGCCGCCGAGGAATGCTGCGGTTTCGGCGGCACGTTTTCCGTGAAATTTGCCGAAGTGTCCGGCGCAATTGCGCGAACCAAGATCGATTCCATCGCGCGCACCGGCGCGGACACTGTGGTCTCCATCGATTCGAGCTGTCTGATGCAGATCGACGGGGCGCTCAGGCGCGCGGGCTCCAACATCCGAACCATGCATCTGGCCGAGGTGCTGGCCTCGCGATGACGGAACGCGCTCCATACTGTCGCGCCTCGTACCCTCCCGCCGCGCGTGTCACCTTCCAAGAGAGGCGCGACAGTATGGAGCGCGTTCTAGGATGAACTACCAGGAAAAGATCACAGGCGCGCTCGACGATCCCAAGCTCCAGCTGGCGATCTACACCGCGACGGGACGTCTCGCCGAAGGGCGACGCAAAGCCGTCGTGGCCGATGTCCTTCCGGATTATCAGGAACTTCGCCAGCATGCGCATGACATCAAGAAGCACACGCTTGATCATCTGGATTCCTATCTCGTCGAGTTTGAGCGAAACGTGGTCGCGCGCGGCGGCCAAGTGATCTGGGCTAACGACGCCACGGAAGCCTGCGATTTCGTGCGCAATCTAGTGCGTGAACGCGCTGCGAAGCTGGTCGTCAAATCGAAGTCGATGACCACCGAAGAAATCCATCTCAACCATCGTCTGGAAAGCGACGGCGTCGAAGTGGTCGAGACGGATCTGGGCGAATACATCATTCAACTTGCCGGAGAGACGCCGTATCACATCATCGCGCCCGCTCTCCACAAGACCCGCGAGCAGGTGGCGGCGGTGCTCGATTCGCCGCTGGATTCGACCGCGGAAGAGCTGACCGCCAAGGCGCGCGCTGCGCTGCGCAAGAAATTCCTGGAAGCGGACATCGGCATCACCGGTGCGAATTTTCTGGTGGCGGATTCGGGCGCAATCGTCCTGGTGGAAAACGAAGGCAACGCGCGGCTTTCGAGCGCGGCGCCGCGAATTCACATCGCGGTTGCCGGAATCGAGAAAGTCATTCCCCGCGCGCAGGACCTCGCGGTGTTCCTGAAGTTGCTCGCGCGCAGCGCCACCGGCCAGCCGCTGAGCGTGTACACGTCTCTGCTCGCGGGCCCGCGCCGCGAAGGCGAGCCGGACGGCCCGGACGAATTCTACCTGCTGCTGCTGGATAACGGCCGCACGCGCGTGCTCGCGGATCGCGAAAAGCGGCAATCGCTCTATTGCATTCGCTGCGGTGCGTGCCTTAATCATTGCCCCGTCTACCGCAAGATCGGCGGCTATTCTTACCCGTGGGTTTATTCGGGACCCATCGGCAAGATTCTAACGCCGCAGTTCATGGGCATCGAGCAGGATCCGTGGCTGCCTTTCGCGTCCAGCCTGTGCGGCGCTTGCGGAGAAGTCTGCCCAGTGAAGATCGACCTTCCGAAAATTCTCCTGGATCTAAGGGCTGAGGTAGTTGCCCGGCGCAAGAACCGTTCTGAGCTACGGGCATTCCGGATCTTTTCATGGATCATGCGGCATCCGCGAGCGTATGCCCGGATGGGACAACTGGCGCGAATCGCGGCGCGTACCGCTCCGGGAGCGGCGAAAATGTTCGGACCTCTGAACGCATGGCTGAGCCAGCGCGATCTCCCCGCCATGCCGGAACGCAGTTTTCGCGAACTGTGGCGCGACCGAAAATCGGGAGACCCCGCCGGGAAATCGGGAAACAAATCATGACGGCGCGCGACCAGATGCTCATGCGGGTGCGCGGCGCGCTTGGCCGTTCGCCCAATCATCCCCCGCCGGAACCGCCGCCGGTGCGTTTGCAGATTCCGCCAACGCAACTGGCCGAGCGCGTGGGTCAATTCTCCAGCGCTCTAACAGCACTGGGTGGCACGGTGATCGTCGCCGAGAATCTGGCCGCGGCGAAGAAAGCGCTCACGTCGCTTGTGAATGGCCGCACGTTCGTGGCCTCATCCGCGCCGATTCTCAAGGAGCTATTCGAAAAGTCTGACGAAAGAATCTCGCAGGCGGGGGATAGCCCTGCCACGTTCTCAAGAGGAGCGTGTGCGGCTGCTGAGATCGGAGTCAGTTCCGCGGAATTCGCGTTGGCCGACACCGGATCGCTCGTGTTTCTGAGCGAGTCGCGCGAATCGCGGCTCATTTCACTGCTTCCTCCGGTCCACATTGCGGTGATTGCGCGCAAGAAAATCCTCAGCGGACTGGACGAACTTTTCACGCTCGTCCCTCAGCCCGCGGCGCAATCGAGCGCAATGGCGCTGATCACCGGGCCCAGCAGGACTGCGGATATCGAGATGCGGCTGGTGCGCGGAGTTCACGGTCCGGGCGAAATTCACGTTATTATTGTTGAAGATGTAACCACTTCTCAAGGAGACGCATCAGGAGAGACATGAGAAAATTCGCGATCATTTTTGCACTCATCGCTTTTTCAGGCGCAGCCTGGGGGCAAGCCGGTGAGATCTGGTTTAACTTTGGGGAATCGCTTCTCCAAAATTCCGGTCTCGGCACCGATCTGGCGTTCAGCAATTCGTCGAACGACATCAAACTCGACAACAGCTACCGATTCGGTTTTCGGTTCAACTTCAACGTAGGCGATCATTACGGAGCCGAGGTCGGCTACGCGTTCAATCACACCCATCTCGACTTCGACCCGGCGGCGGGGGCGGCGATCGGAGTCGGAGCGTCGACGACAACGGTCGGATCGTCATCGAGCAGCGCCTCGCTCCCGATGCATATGCACCAGGGTACCTTCGATGGTCTGTACTATCCGTTCACCACGGACAAAGCGAAGGTCCGCCCGTTCTTAGTTGGAGGCGTCCAATTCGACAATTTCGTGCCGCCGGGCGGCTCGTCTTATAGCGGCTCGACCAAATTCGGCTTGAATTTCGGCGGCGGCGTGAAGGTGCACATCAAGGGCATGTGGGCCATGCGCCTGGATGCTCGTGAATACTTCTCCGGCAAGCCGAGTTTCGGATTCGCGAACAATTCAGGCTTGTTGTGGCAGACGGAAGTTTCGGCGGGCGTCGGTATCGGGTTCTAAACAACGAGCCGCGACCAAGCTGCGCTTGGCGCCAAGGGAGCGGGTAAACAGTCAGAATGCGATTCCGGTTCTCCATCGCCGCGCTCTTAGTCGCGCTGAGCGGTGGTGCGCTTTACGGCCTCGACCCCAACCGCACGTTGACGCAATACGTGCATCGGATCTGGCAGGTCCAGCAGGGCCTGCCGGAATCTTCCATTTATTCGCTCCTTCAAACGCGCGACGGATATCTGTGGCTTGGCACGCAAACCGGACTCGTGCGATTCGATGGTGTGCGGTTCAGCATGCTCGAGAGTATTTATCCGGCCGGTCCCTCTAACGTATGGATTCGAGCCGCGATCGAGGATTCGCAGGGCGCCGTGTGGATGGGGACCAATGAATCCGGGGTATTTCGCATCGCGGGTGGCGTGATCACCCATTTTTCGCAGAAGGAAGGCCTGCCCTCGAATACCGTGCAGTGCCTGGTCGCGCTCAAGGATGATGTGTGGGCGTGCACCCCGTCCGGTCTCGCGCGATTTTCCGCCGGCAAGATCACCGTCTATCGCGTCGAGGATGGCCTTTCGTCGAACGACGTTCGCGCGGCTGCGGTCGGCGCCGACGGAAAGCTCTGGATAGGCGGCGATAGCGCGCGGCTGAGCGTCTGGAACGGCTCGCGGTTCGATCCGCTTCCGTTGCCTTCGATTGCACCCGACTCTAGCGTGCGCGCGGTGGCCGTGTCTAACGATGGCACGCTGTGGATTGGCACCACCACCGGGCTGCTCCAGTTCAAAAACGGCGTCGGGCGCCTGCTTACCGTGAAACAGAGTCTGGCCGATGACTGGATTCTGACCCTCTCCTTGAGCCGCGACGGCAGCCTCTGGATCGGCACTCGAAACGGATTCAGCCGCTGGCGCGATGGCGAAATCGTCAGCTTCCGGCCGAAAGACGGGTTGTCGCAAAGCACCGTTTTTTCGATTTACGAGGATCGCGAAGGCAGCCTGTGGGTCGGCACCAAGCACGGATTGAATCAATTTCTGGACGGGCGTGCGATCCCGTACACCATCAACGAAGGACTCCCCAGCAACGATACGGGGCCGGTGCTCGAAGGCCAGCACGGCAACGTGTGGATCGGCACTTTGGGCGCGGGGTTGAGCAGATTCGACGGGCATCGATTCACCACTCTCACCGTGCGCGACGGCTTGGCCTCGAACTTCATCAACGCGCTGGCTGAGGATTCTAATGCCGCCAATGCCGCGGATGGCGCGCTGTGGGTGGGCACCGATCGCGGCCTGAACCGGCTGCGCGACGGGCGCGTGGATCGGACGTTCACCACCGCCCAGGGGTTGCCCGCGAACGACGTTCGTGGCCTCATGGTCGACGACTCCGGAGTCCTGTGGGTCGCGACGCAGGCCGGCCCGGCTGCGCTTCGCAATGGAAAATTCGAGCGGCCGGCGAGGATCGCGCACGCCGCCGTTCTTGCACTGGGCCAGGATTCCGCGCATCGGATTTATTTCGCCGGCGCCAACGGCGTTCAATTCTACGCGAATGGAACATCGGGAGAAACCTCCGGCGAACTAACGCAAAACGGCGTGCCCCTCCGCGGAGTGGATTCTTTCTATCGCGATCAGCAGGGCGTTTTATGGATCGGGACGCTTTCCGGCGGGCTGCGCATGCTGGAAAACGGAAAAATCTCGACGTTCCTCATGCGCGACGGCTTGTTCGACGCCGAGATCTATGGCATCGTCGGCGACCAGCAGGACCGTCTCTGGATGGCCTGCAGCAAGGGAATTTTTTCGGTGCCGCGCGCGGATCTGCGCCGCTTCGCCGCGGGCGAGCTGAAGAAAATCACGAGCATGCCCTACAGTCCCACTGATGCGCTGCGCGTGATCGAATGCAAGGCGGGCGTGCAGCCGTCGGCCTCGGTATCGAGCGACGGGCGCTTGTGGTTTTCCACGATTCGCGGATTGATCATGCTCGATTCGCGGCATTTGCTCCGCAAGACTCCGCCGCCGTCGATCGTGGTGGAGGACGTTACCGTAAACGGAGAACGCGAAGAGCCGAGGGAGATCGGGAGTCTACCGCCGGGACGGAAGAATATCGAATTCCGCTACACGGGTCTGAGCTTTCTGGCGGCGGGAGGGGGGCGGATCACATTCCGCTACCTGCTCGAGGGTTATGACAAAGATTGGATCAATGCCGGTACGCGCCGCGAAGCCTATTACACCAATCTGCCGCCCGGGACATTCCATTTTCGAGTGAGCGGCTGCAATAGCGATGGCATGTGCAATGAAGCGGCCGCGGCGGTGACGTTCACCCTCGCTTCGCATTACTATCAACGGATTTGGTTCTGGCCGCTATGCGGGGTGGCGCTCGGCATCGTGGTCTGGCTGGCCTATCAGCTTCGCATCCGGCGCTTGCGGGAACATTTCTCGCTGATCCTGGCGGAGCGCAATCGCATCGCGCGCGAGTTGCACGATACGCTGATCCAGGGGCTCTCAGGAATCACCATGGAGATGCAGGCGCTGGCCGCCAGAATGCACTCGCCGCGGGACCGTGGCACGCTTGACGACATTATTCAGGACGCGGGCACGTGCCTGCGCGAAACGCGCCGATCAGTGGCGGGATTGCGGAGTGGACACACCAGCTCCGGGCTGGCCTCGGCCATCGAGCAGGCCGCGCGTCAGCTCACCGAAACCAAGAAGATCCGGCTGAAATTAAAGCTCGGAGCCAATGGCAAAGGGCTGCCCGCCGATGTCGAGTATAATCTTGTGCGCATCGCGCAGGAAGCCGTCACCAATTCGGTGAAGCATTCCGGCGCCAGAACCGTGGAGGTCGCGCTAGATTATTCGCAGCGCGCCGTGCATCTTTCGGTGAAGGATGACGGCTCGGGCTTCGCCAGCGCGGAGAATGGCCACGGCCGCACCGGACACTACGGCTTGATCGGCATGAAGGAACGCGCCAGCCACATCGGGGCGGAATTCGATCTCGCCAGCGCTCCGGGACGCGGCACAGTAGTGTCCGTGACCCTCCCCGACGCGCAGAACGGGAATCACGAATGAACACGGAAACCATCAAAGTGCTGGCTGTCGACGATCATCCGCTGGTGAGAAAAGGGATCGCGTCCATCCTCTCGAATGAATCCGACATGCAGTTGGTGGGCGAAGCCGGAAGCGGACGCGAGGCTGTGGATCTGTTTCGCCAGCATCATCCCGATGTGACGCTGATGGATCTGCGGATGCCCGAAATGGATGGCGTTCAGGCGACCCAGGCGATTCGCAAGGAGTTTCCGGAAGCGCGCATCATCGCGCTCACCAGTTACGACGGCGATCAGGACATTTACCGCGCCCTTGAAGCTGGCGTCCGCGGCTACATGCTGAAAGAGATGGTGCACACCGACGTGCTGCGCGCTATCCGCACGGTCCATTCGGGCAAACGGCTGATGCCCCAGGAAGTGGCCGAGCGGCTAAGCGAATATTTTCCGCAGGTCGCCCTCACCCCGCGCGAAGTGGAAGTGCTGGGCTATGTGGCGCGCGGGCTGGCGAATAAGGAGATTGCCGATCTGCTCGGCACCGCCAGTGGCACCATCAAAATGCACATCCAGAATATTCTCGAAAAGCTAGGCGCTTCCGATCGCACCCACGCGGTCACCATCGCGATTCAGCGGGGGATCCTGCACCTGGAATCGTAACCTTACGAGCCGCGACCAAAGGGAGCGGTTGCAAAAAAGTTGACTAAGGGAGCGCCCTCCGATTACGAGCCGCGACCAAAGGGAGCGGTTACAAAAAAGTCGACCAAGGGAGCGCCTTCCGACTACGCGCCGCAACCAAAGGGAGCGGTTAAAAGGCGCTCGGTTAGCCCTTACTTTGAGTTCGCAGCCGACGATGTCGTGGCAGCTTTGGCCTTCCGCACGGGGTACTGCTCATTCAGCCATCTTTCGATCGCTTCCCGTTGCGTAACCGGTACCACCCGCTGCCAGCTCACACGCCCGGTGCGTTCGCTGTATTCCGCCATCAGATAGGAGTCCTGATTGTAGACCAGGATCAGACTTTCCTGCTTGGCCCGGCGGCAGTGAAACGTATCGTTGATTTTATGATGATGGTGTTGCACTGCCTGTATTCTACCACGTTGTTTAGGGCAGCCGCTCCAGGGAGAAAAGTCACGGTGGTTAGCGCAGCGGCATGCGCCTGGGCGGGAAATGGCTGCGTGCTTCGCGTTGGCTGCTTTCTCAACAGCACAAGGAATTGCGCTGCTTGCAATAATCTCGATTTCGGGGCATAGCGGTTGGACATCGCTCGTTCACTTCGATCCGGTCGGTTGGGCCGTGGCATCTTTGCTCCCGCTCTTCGCTGGTGGAGTTTGGGGCCGACGCCGGGCGCGCACTGTTTCGGCGACCTGAAGCGCCTCACGCCAATCGGACTGCTATTCTCGGAGATGTAGCAGGCGCACAACGGCTTTCGCCTGTGCACTTGGGACCGGCGGCTTCAAATGAATTGGCGGAAGGCATCGTGGCGAGTCGGAATCGGTATAGCCACGGGACTGGTCTTCGTCGTCGTTCTATCCGCCTTCCAGCGGCCCTTTCATCAATATCCCGGCGTCGAGTATCGCAATTTCGAAGTGCCGCCCGATCTGGAAGCCCCTTTTGAGTTTGCGTTCGCCCGCCTCATGTATCCGCCCGGACCCCAAGATGGATACTATCCGCGATTTCAGGGCGACTGGCGCCGGGGCCTCTCCCTCTGGACCCAGGATTATCCGCGCGCCGATCGTCACTTTTCCCTCGCCCTGCGGCGCTTGAGCCGCTTGCAGGTGCGCTCCGTCGAGCAGCCCGTGCAGCTTGAGGATGGCGACGAAGTTTACAACTGGCCGTGGCTTTACGCGGTGCAGGTCGGCGAATGGGGCTTGAACGAAGCTGAGGCGCAAATCATGCGCGAGTATCTTCTACGCGGCGGATTTTTCATGGCTGACGATTTCCATGGCTACGAGGAATGGGCCGAATTCGAAAAGCGCATCAAGTACGTTTTTCCGGACCGGTCGATTGAAGACATCTCCGACAGTGATCCTATTTTTCACACCGTCTACGATCTCGACGACCGCGTTCAGGTGGTGGGCCACGACCATCTCCGCGAGGGCTCCAAGAACGGCGCGTACGGCGGGGTTGGCGCGCACTGGCGCGCAATTTATGACGATCACCGTCGCGTGATGGTCGCGATTTCGTATAACTCGGACTTGGGTGACGGGTGGGAGTGGGCGGACGATCCTTACTATCCTGAAAAATTCTCCGGCATGGCGATTCGCATCGGCGTCAACTACGTCTTGTACGCTCTCACGCATTAAGGCTCTTCCGAGCCGCGACCGAAGGGAGCGGCACCACCAACTTTCTACCTACACTCACACTCGACCCACGACCATCACGCGGGGCAGCCAATCGTCGTTGTATCAATGGGCTGCCGCCCGGATTCTGCCGGCGCCGCTCTTCGCCCGCGGAATCCGCCCCGCTTGATATCCTGAGCTTGATCGTGCGAATCCTTCAACTCACCGCCGGCGCCGCGGGCATGTATTGCGGGACCTGCCTCCGCGACAATTCCCTCGCCAGTGAATTTATGCGTCAGGGTCACGACGTCACGCTGGTGCCCCTCTATACGCCGACCCTCACCGACGAACCCAACGTCAGCCAGGAGCGGATCTTTTTCGGCGGAATCAGCGTCTACCTCGAACAGAACTGGTCGCTGTTCCGCAAGACTCCCTGGCTGCTGGATCGTTTGTGGGATTCGAAATTCGCCTTGCAGGCTGCCGCAAAGCGGTCCATCCCCGTGGATCCGCATTTTCTGGGGAGCATGACGGTCTCGATGCTCGAAGGCGCGCACGGCCGGCTCAACAAAGAAGTTGAAAAGCTCCTCGAATGGCTCGAATCGGAACAGCGGCCGGACGTAATCAATCTCCCCTACACCCTGCTGATCGGACTGGCGGAACCGTTGAAAAAAGCTTTGAAAGTTCCCATCTGCTGCACCTTGCAGGGTGAGGATTTGTTCTTGGAAGGTTTGACAGAGCCGTACAAATCGCGCGCACTGGACCTGATCCGTAAAAACATTCCGCACGTCGATTGTTTTCTCGCGGTGAGCGACTATTACGCGGAATTCATGTCTCGTTATCTTGGGATTCCCGGACACAAAATGGAGATCGCTCGGGTCGGAGTGAACACGGACGGTTATCGACAACTTGCCCGCGGGGCTGCCTCGGTGTCGCCGGAGGCGACTTCAATGAAGCCGGAGGCGACTTCAATGAAGCCGGAGGCGACTTCAATGAAGCCCGAGGCGACTGTTAAAATCGGATACTTCGCCCGCATCGCACCCGAAAAAGGATTGCACGTTCTCGCGGAAGCTTATCGGCTTGTCAGGCAACAGGAACCCAATTGCACGCTCGAAGCCGCCGGCTATATTGCGCCCGAGCATCGCGCGTATCTTGACGGAATCGAACGCCAGATGCAGCAGTGGGACCTGCCCTTTCACTATCACGGCGTGCTCGATCGGACGCAGAAGATCGCATATCTGGAGAGCCTCGACATACTGTCGACCCCCACCGTCTACGCCGATCCCAAGGGACTCTTCGTGCTGGAAGCCATGGCGGCCGGCGTTCCCTTCGTGCAGCCGCGTCACGGAGCATTCCCTGAAATGGCCGAGCGCACCGGCGGCGGAATCCTGGTCGAGCCGGAAGATCCGGAGAGCCTGGCGTCGGGGTTGCTCGAATTGATTCGCAACCGCGAACTGCGCGCCGATCTTGCGCGAAACGCCTACTCCGGAGTGCGCGAGCATTACACCGTCGCGCAGATGGCGCAACAGACCGTGGCGATTTTCGCCCGCCGTCTTGCTGGCATAAGAACTTCTGTCACCGCCGTCACGTCATGATCAACATCATTCGAACGCGCGGTGGGACGGCGAGAAGGAGCGCATGACGGGCTCGGGCGTTTGCCGTTTCGCACTGGCTCTCGGGATGAGTCTCGTGGGCGCAGCGCACGATCGTACAATCAGCGAGAGGACTGCACGTAAGCTCGTGCAAGAGGCGCTAGTCGCGTTGGGCTGGCCTTCCGTTCATGCCGACCCCATGAAGGACTATTGGGCACCGGAGTTTTACTCATTTCAGGCATACCGGTCCGGCCCTGTTGCGGACGATGGCACCGGCGTTCTTCAATCTCACTATTTAGCTGTGAACCCTTGGACCGGTGATGTTTGGGATACCACGGAATGCAGGCCGATTACGTCGCCAGCGATCCAGAAGGAACAGGAATCTATCTGGAAGCGATCTCGACTACCTGCCGAGGCACGGGAAGCGCTTCACGACAAATCCCCAGCCTCCTGCTCCCTCATCGAGCTGATGGCGGGGAAGAAGAAACACTAGTGGGGCAGACGGGGTCGCGCCCTAAAGGATCTGTTCACAGACCGTATCATGCTTGAGGCTCACAACATCTCCAAATCTTTCCCAACCCCGCGCGGCTCTCTGTCCATCCTGGCGGACATCTCGTTGGCGCTTGAACAGGGCGAATCCATCTCGATCGTCGGGCCCTCGGGCACCGGAAAAAGCACGCTGCTCTACATTCTCGGCGCGCTGGAGCCGCCCACCTCGGGCACGGTGACGCTCGACGGCCGCGATCCGTTCACGCTCTCCGACAAGGATCTCTCCGCGTTTCGGAACAAAGAGGTTGGATTCGTTTTCCAGGATCACTGCCTGCTGCCGCAATGCACGGTTTTGGAAAATGTCTTGATTCCGGAGATGGTCGCGCCACCCGATGCAACCGCGCAGGCGCGTGCCCGCCAGTTGCTGGATCAGGTCGGATTGTCACAGCGTCTGGAACATCGCCCGGGCGAGCTATCGGGTGGGGAAAAGCAGCGCGTCGCCATCGCCAGGGCGCTGATCCGCTCGCCCAAGCTGTTGCTGTGCGATGAGCCCACCGGTAACCTGGATCGCAAATCCGCGGGGCACGTTGCGGATTTGTTGTTGGAAATAAATCGCGCGTCGAACACCATCCTGATTGTAGTGACGCATAGCGCGGAATTGGCCGGGCGATTTCCGGAATCCTTCGAACTGATCGAGGGAGGTTTGCACCCCCGATGAAAATCAACGGGATTGTCGAGACTGCGCTGCACGTTGAAAACGTCGCGCGATCGGCGGAATTCTACGAGCGCCTCTTCCAACTTCGCCGCCTTGCCTCCGACGATCGATTTTGCGCCTTTGCCGTTCCGGGAAATGCCGTCCTATTGCTATTTCGAAAGGGCGGAACGCTCCAACCGGTCCAGTTTCCCGGTGGCATGATTCCGCCGCACGATGGCTCCGGGCGAATGCATTTCGCGTTCAAGATTTCCCCGGATACACTCGAATCCTGCGAGCGCGAGCTTGCGGCCGCGGGTATTGCGATTGAGAGCCGTGTGACTTGGGAGCTGGGGGGCAAGAGTCTGTATTTTCGCGATCCTGACCAGCACTTAGTTGAGCTCATCACGCCCGGCTGCTGGGAGGTTTACTGATGTGTGGCGCGCGCTTTAGCGTGCCGCGTCGATATTTATGTCGACGTTCTTCTTTGTGGGGCGGGTCCCCTGACCCGCGCGCGACCCCCAGGTCGCGCAACCAGCCCGGTCATCAGCGTGGCGCACGTCGAAGATCCGTTCCGGACTTTGGCGTGCAGCGTCGACATTCATGTCGACGCTGTTCGAAGAAAACCGCTCCATGAAAGCCCTTACACTGGTCCGGCGCAATCTCCGCTACTACTGGCGCACCAACCTAGCCGTCATTCTCGGCGTCGCGACCGCCGTCGCGGTTCTCTCGGGCGCCTTGCTGGTGGGCGATTCGGTGCGCGCAAGCTTGCGCGATCTGGCGTTGGCGCGATTAGGCAAGACGGAAGGCGTGGTCACCAGCGCGCAGTTTTTCCGCGAGCAGCTTTCGAGCGCCGTACCAAATTCCGCGCCCATGATCGCGATGCAAGGCGTGGTCACCCATGAGAAAGACGGTCGGCGCGCTGCCAACGTGTCGGTCTACGGCGTCGACCAACGGTTCTGGAAATTCAACGGGGCTGTTCAAAATGCCGCTCCACAAACCGCAGTCCAGCGAGGCCAAGGAACCGGTGGAATCGCCGAGGTGAGCGCTGCTCTGGCGCGGGAGCTGAACGCGAGTCCCGGCGACGCATTGCTGCTGCGCGTCGAAAAGCCGGCGGCGATTCCCCTCGAATCGCTGCACGGCCGCAAGGAAGATCCGGGCCGCACGATTCGACTATCTGCGGGCGCGGCGGTCTCAGCGAATAATGCCGCGACCGGGCTCGGAGAATTTTCGCTGCGGCCCACCCAGGGCGACGTGTTCGCGATCTTCGTCCCCCTGCGGCGATTGCAGCGCGACCTTGCCGAGCAGAACCGCGTGAACACCCTGCTGCTCGCGTCAGGTGCGTTTCCGAAGGAAACGGTATCGTTAGACGATCTTGGCGTGAAAGTCCGCGCGCTTCCTCAAATTGACGGGTTCTCTGTCGAAAGCGCAAGCGGGATCGTCAGCGATGCGCTGGCGGAGGATGTCGTAAAGGCAGCCGGATCGCAAGCCACGCATGGCGTGTTCAGTTACCTGGCAAACTCAATTCGCATCGGGGATCGCGAGATTCCGTATTCTCTGGTCGCCGCCGTCGACTCACTTCCAGCCAACCAACTACGCACCGATTCGATCTATCTCAATGACTGGGCCGCCAAGGACCTGAGCGCGAAAATCGGCGATGCGGTCGAGCTCGATTATTACTACTGGGAACCCTCCGGCAGCTTGACCACGCGCTCTGCGGATTTTCGACTCGCGGGCGTTTTACCGATGACCGGAATCGCCGTCGATCGCGATCTGACGCCCGAATATCCCGGCATCACCGAAGCCACCAGCATCGGCGATTGGGATCCTCCGTTTCCAGTCGATCTCAAGCGCGTCCGGCCGCGCGATGAAGACTATTGGAAGAAATACCGCACCGCACCGAAGGCTTTCATCGCACTCGAAACCGGGCAGAAACTGTGGGCGTCGCGATTCGGAAAGGCAACCTCGATTCGGGTTGCCGGCACGTCGGACGCAAATGCCTTCGCGATGAAACTACGTGCCGCGATCGACCCCGCGCAGCTCGGCATGGTGGTCTATGCGCCGCGTGAACAAGCGCTGCAATCCGCGCGCGGATCCACTGATTTTAGCGAATATTTCACGTATTTTAGCGTCTTTTTAGTCGTTTCCGCGCTATTGCTCGCAGGGTTGTTTTTTCAGCTCGGAATCGAGCAGCGGTTGCGCGAAATAGGCACCCTGCGCGCGCTCGGATTTCCCGCATCGCGCATCCGGCAAGTATTTATTGCGGAAGGCCTTGCACTGTCGATCCTCGGAACAATTCTCGGGACTGCCGGCGCCGTCGGATACGCGGCGTTTCTGATGTACGGGCTGCGGACATGGTGGCGGGGCGCGGTGGGAACAGGTTTATTGACGCTGCACATTTCCGCGGATTCGCTCGCCTGGGGCGCGATGGCCGGAGTCTTGATCTCATGGGGATGTGTGACCATCACGCTGCGAACTTTGCGGCGATCGACCGCGCGCGATTTGCTCGCGGGACAGCGCGGGTTATCGGCCGTTCCCGCGCGGGAGTCGCGGAAGTTGCGCCTGGTGGGAATCATCGCGGCCCTGGCTGGACTCGCAATGATAGTGGGCGCGTTCGCGCACACTATTCCAGATGCCGCGGGATTCTTCGGAGCGGGAGCGCTGTTGCTGATCGCCGCGATCTGCTTCGAGTGGGCGCGGCTGCGCTCGCAAACGGGAATGGTAAGGAGTGTAGTGGGGCTCGGCGTGCGAAATGCTTCTCACCGTCCGGGGCGCAGCGTGCTTTCCATCGCGCTGATCGCGTCGGCTGTGTTTCTAGTGGTCGCCCTGGATGCGTTTCGCCGGCCGCCCGTCGCCGTTTCCGATCCGAAATCGGGCGCCGGCGGATTCCCGTTCATCGCCGAATCGCAATTGCCGCTGCTGTGGGATCCCAACACGGCGGCTGGGCGCGAGAATCTGAACATCACGAACGTTAGGGACGCCCGATTCTACGCGTTTCGACTCCGGCCCGGCGACGATTCCAGTTGCTTGAATCTGTACGAGCCTCGAACGCCGCGAGTGCTGGGCGCGCGACGCGACTTCATCGATCTGGCGCGGTTCTCCTTTACTGAATCGATCGGAAATGTGAAAAACCCGTGGACGCTGCTCGACGCGGATCAGGCGGAAGGCTTGATCCCAGCCATCGCGGACGCGAATTCGATCACTTACGTCTTGCATAAGAAAATCGGCGATACCGTCGACGTCAACGGCGCGAAGTTGCGGCTGGTGGCGGCGTTGGACGATAGCATTTTCCAGAGTGAGTTGATCATCTCCGAAGAAAACTTCAAACGCGTGTTTCGAGACGAGCAGGGCTTTCGCGTTTTCCTGATCGATGGGCCGCCGGCCGCGGGACCGCAACTCGAAGAGGCCCTGGCCGATTACGGCTTCGACGTATCCTCGACGGAACAGAAGTTGGCTGTGTATCATCGGGTCGAGAACACGTATCTGGCGACGTTCCAGGCGCTGGGCGGATTGGGATTGCTGCTGGGAACGCTCGGCCTGGGCGCGGTTCTCCTGCGCAACGTAATCGAGCGGCGGAAAGAACTGGCGCTGCTGCGTGCGGTCGGGTACCGGCCGGAAGATTTGCGGCTCATGGTGATCGCGGAGAACGGATTTCTGCTGATCGCCGGAACGGCTATCGGGGCGGTGTGCGCACTCATCGCGGTCGCGCCTGCATTTGTCCAGCGCGGCGGGCATCTGCCGAATCCCTCCCTGGCGTTGTTGCTGCTGGCGGCGCCGGCGGCGGGAATGGCTGCGTCACTTGCCGCCGTTCGGGCGGTGTCGCGAGCGCCGCTGCTCGAGACGCTTCTGGCGGAATAGACCGTTTCACGATCTTCATTAACCGCGCCCTGGGCGCAGCGCGCTTGGTCGCAGCTCGTAAGAGACGTGTTGTATCCTTTTTCAATATGAGGCCGCTGCTCGCCCTGCTCATAGGCATCGCCATTCCGGCGGGCGCCGAGAATTGGCCGCAGTGGCGCGGCCCGAATCTCAACTCGACCAGCGGCGAAACGGACCTGCCCGTCAAGTGGTCGCGCGGCGAGAACATCGCGTGGAGCGTGCCTCTTCCCGCCTGGAGCGGCGCGACGCCCATCGTATGGGGCGATCGAATATTTCTGAACGTCGCCGAGGGCGGCAATCTGTATTTATGGTGCGTCGACCGCCGCGGGCCGAAGGTCGCTTGGAAGAAATTGCTTGGTGACGGCGACCACAAGGAACGCAAGCAGAACATGTCGACACCATCGCCGGTCACCGACGGAAAAAATGTCTGGGTGTTAACCGGAACCGGCATCCTGAAAGGCTTCGATTTCGACGGCAACGAACAATGGGCGCGCGATATTCAAAAGGACTACGGCCGATTCGGCCTCAATTGGGGCTATGCGTCCAGCCCGCTCCTGTATGAGGATTCGCTGTACGTCCAGGTGATCGATGGGATGAAGACGCGCGATCCGTCGTATATCCTGCGCATCGATAAGAAGACCGGCAAGACGCTGTGGCGCATCGAGCGGCCGACCGTTGCGGTTCGCGAATCGCACGATTCGTACTCGACGCCGACCATTGCGAAACTCGGTAACGAAGTTCAGCTCATCGTGCTGGGCGGGGATGTCGTGACGGGACACGATCTCAAGACCGGCGAGGAAATCTGGCGCATGACTGGATTCAACCCGACCAACGATACGGCTTATCGCACCATCGCCTCGGCAACCTATCACGACGGCATCGTTTTCGCGCCGACCCGCGAGCGGCCGTTACAGGCATTCAAAATCGGTGGTCACGGGAATACGGGCGACATCACGAAATCGAATCTGCTGTGGCAGTTCAACAACGGACCTGACGTGCCCACGCCGGTGGTGGATGGAAATGACCTGGTGTCGATCAACGATCGGGGCATCGTGTGGCGTCTGGACGGGAAAACCGGCAAGGAGATTTACGCGGCGCAGCGCCTGAAGCCCGCCACGTATTCGGCATCGCCGGTGGTGGCCGATGAAAAAATCTACGTGACCAATGAAGACGGGCTGACCACGGTATTCAAAGCCGGGCCAAAGTTTGAGATTCTTGCTGAGAACAACATTGATGAATATTGTTTGAGCACGATTGCGATCTCCGAAGGCCAGCTATTCTTGCGGACCGATAAGGCGCTGTACGCCATCGGCAAGCGGAAGGCGTTGCAATAAGGTTGCGTTGGGATTGCCGCTCCCAGACGGCTGCGGTTCCGTAAGACCACGCATTGCCCGATGGCCGCGCCTCTCTGACTGCGGCTGTTCTATTGCGGCAGCCACCAGCTCAGCGAATCCGAAGCCGCCGTAAAAAAATCCAAATCAGCCGACTTCGACGGCGTTCCCGAGCGCAAATTTTGCGTCCAGTTGCCGGAGGGTTTATAGGCAGGATCGTGCAACACCCATAGCTCACCGCTATCGGGGTTCGCAAGGATCGGCGCAGTCGCGACGGCTTCGTAGGAATCGTTATCGATGTCGAACGTCATTCGATTGCGATCGATGGTACCGGCTTTGACAAACGGCCGGTCTGGGACCGGGTCGGTTGAGAAAAAATATCCGCCGCGGCCGGGAATGTAGAGCATCGTGAATTTCCCGGAAACCGCGGAAGGCGCCGAGCCCGGAATCAGCGTGCGGTTGATAGAGACCTTGAGGCCGGAAAGACGCATCCGGCCCGCGGCAGCCGCAGGATTATCATCCATCTTCAAGCGAACTGTGTCGATCACCTTGGTGCCCATGCCCTGAAGCTCGAAAAGAGGGATATCTGCGCTTTGGCCCGAACCGATCGCGCCCAGATCCTGGTCGGAAGAGAGCGTCGGCGTGGGTTTTCCAGCGTCGGCATTGGGAAATCGCGCGGCGAATTCGGTTTCAGCGGGCTTGGCGACGGCGCGCAGACGATTGCCGGAGGGATCCAGATGGATCACCAGTTCATACGCGAACACCGCGAGATTATTCTGGTCGCGAAAAATCCGATAGAAGCTGTCGCCCGACGCGCGTACCATTTCGATGTTCAGCGTCTGTTGGCCGGTGGGCTGGCCGAGCGTCGTGGTGATCTGCATTTGAACGCCGTTACTGAGCGAAACGGTGGAGGAAACCTGCGCGAGCGAAGCTGCCATGCAGGAGACGAAAAGTGCTGCGCGGATGAGCATGTGCATCACGCCTTCATTATCGTCCTGTTGTGAGGAGCGTGCCGCTTGCGGCGGGCTGGTGAGGAGGGACTGAGCTCCGTGACGGCGGCGCTGCAATTGACCAGCGCTCCAGTCGCGCCTCAAGTCGAAGTCGATGCTTTACACTTGATCGCATGAGGACTTGGGCGATCTTATTTGCTTGGGCGATGATGCTGCTGGCCGACGCGGCTGCGGGATTGAAATGGACCGCGCCGGCGGGCTGGAAGAATGAAGGTTCGCGTCCCATGCGCGCGGCGACGTACACTGTCGGGCCTGTTTCAGGCGACACCGAAGGCGCCGAATGCGGCGTATATTTCTTCGGCGCGGGCCAAGGCGGGACGGTGGAAGCGAATCTGGATCGATGGAAGGCGCAGATCACCGGCGCGAACGGAAAGCCGGCGGACGCGCAGATTCAAAAACGCACGATCCACGGCCTCAACGTAACCGTGATCGACACCTCAGGCGCGTATAGCGGAATGGGCGGCCCCATGGCGCAGGCGCAAGCGGCGAAACCCGGCTACCGTCTCCTGGGGGCCATCGTGGAGGGTCCTGGTGGAAACATTTTCGTCAAGTTCGCCGGGCCGGCCAAGACCATCGCCGCGAATAAACCGAAGTTCGAAGGGATGCTGAATTCGTTCGAGAAGGAAAAGTAACTCGCGTCCCTGGGCGCCCGGACGCTGGCCGGTTTTGATCGCCCGTCACCAGCGGCTATCGGATTCGCAGGATCATATGATCCTCGTCAGTGTACGCTGAGCCCACCTTCAGCGCGTTCGGTTCGGTACCGTACGTTTCAAACCCAAAGCTGCTGTATAACTGTTTCGCCGCGACTTGACGTGTCGGTACGGACAGCACAATTTGTTCCAGTGACGAATCCTGCGTCGCCATCTCCAGAAGCTTCAATAGCAGCGCCCGTGCGGTCCCGCGGCCTCTGTGTTGCGCGGACACATAGACGGCGTAAATGCGCCCTTTGTGCTTCTCCTTTTGCGCGGTCTCGCGCATGAACGTTACGGTCCCGATGAGCTTTCCATTTTCGAAAGCGCCCAGGTTTATTGTTCCCGGGGGAGTGTCGCGAAAGCGGAGCGCGATGGTTTCAACGGGAGTTGCCCGGTGCTCTTCCACGGCTTTACTGAATGCGAACGGTTCGGATTCCAGGGCCTCCAGCCGAATCTGCCACCAAGCTTCGGCATCGATTTCGATGAGTGCGCGAATTTCCATAAACGCCGGAGCTTCCTGACGGTCGGCTTCACTTGACGGGCGCTCCATGCTGTCACGCCCCCGGGGAACAACGGCGGCCTATTTCGGATCCGGCACGTTGGGCTTCTCGTAGGTCTTGCGCAGCGCTTCGCGATACTCGTCGAACAACGCGTGGATTCCGTCGAACTCGCGTTTGACCTGCGCGCGATATTCGGGGCGCGTCAGGAAATCGTAGAGCAGAGCGGTCATGGCCTGGGCATCCGTCATGAATCCGTGGTGACCGATTTCGGCAAGAGCGTCGGTCTCCATTTCATAAGTGTGATTCGCCGCGGTAGACGTGGCGGCGCTGAATCCGACGCCCGGAATTGCGCTCGAGACGCTGCCGGTTTCCTCATAGCCCTGAGGCTTACCGGGAGTTTCCGAGATTCGAGTTGCGCCGTACTTCTTCAGATACGCGAACGCGACCTCATCCAGCGAAGCCGCGGAAATTCCATCGCGATCCTGCCCGTAGTTGTCGATCTTGACCTTGGTCCCGGTGGCGAGCGCGGCCGCTCGCGCCGCATTGTCGACAAAATCGCGAACCTGCGCAAGGTAGACTTCGTCGGGATAGCGGATGTAGAAATCGGCGACGGCTCTATCCGGCACCACGTTGGGCGCGGCGCCGCCTTCCGTGATCACGCCCTGAATACGGGCTTCGGGGCGAAGCGAGGATCGGATCGCGTCGATGTTGTTGAACAGATGAATCACGGCCTCCAGCGCGTTGCGGCCGGCCCACGGCGTCATCTGATGCGCGGGCGCGCCGGAAAAGGTGTACTTCACGCCGTCGATATTCAAGCAGCAGGTTCCGAAACCGGGCGCCGCGCGCGAAGTGGTGCTGACGGAATGGCTGCGCACCAGAATGTCCACGCCGTTGAACACGCCGGCCTTGAACATGTCGGTTTTCGCGTTGGGCGGCATCATCTCTTCGCCGGGAGTTCCAATCACGGTGACGCTGCCGGGCGCGTGCGTGCGCTCGATGACCTCGGCTATGGCAATGGCCGCGGCCATGCCGATGGGTCCCTGTGTGCTGTGCTGATCGCCATGGAAGGCGCGCGTGGTGCCCCGCAACGCATCGTATTCCAGGATCACGCCGAGGTTGGGGCTGCCGCGGTTACCCTTGTATCGCGCGATGAAGGCGGTCTTCATGCTGGCAACGCCCATGGTCACTTCGAAACCGTGGGCCTTCAGGTAACTCGTGAGCTTCTCGACGGAGCGATCCTCCTGAAAGCCGATTTCGGGATGACGGGTGATGTCGTCACCCAGGGCGAGCAGTTCCTTGTCCATCAACTCGCGAGCCCGCGCCACCACCTGATCCCGCGCTGGATTGCTGGCGGTGACGCGCTCCACCAGAGTCGGCACGTCAATGGACTTTTCGAGCTCGGACATTTTGCGGAGCACGTCGCGAGCGGCGTCGCGTTCCGTGGGCGTTTCCTGCGCGAATGCGCATAGTGACAGCACGGTGTACAGGAATCCGGCGTAAATCAGTCTCATGTGAGGGCCATTATAGACGAAGGCGTCAGTAGTCGGGAGTCAGAATGAAAACAGGAAAACTGATAGCAGGCGCCGCTCATCGCGCGCCGGGAGTTCAGCGCGAGCTGACGCTCTGTTCCGAAACCGGCCCTGACACAGGATCCGGAATCCGTTCCGAAACTGTCGCGTTCCGCTCCCCCCGGTCGCGCACCGGGAACAGGTGGAACATCAATGCTTGCGGCACGCGGAGCTCACCGCCGCACCCGTAGCGATTCAACACATATCCGCTGAGGTGCAAGAGCGCCGCGATTAGAATCCAGATCTGCCAGTGTGAGAAAACGCCCGTGATCCCGAACTCGCCCGCGACGCCGATGTCGGACGCGAGCCGCCAGAACCCGAGCACATAAGCCATCAGCGCCGCGGGAGCGAGCAGCGCTGCCAGACCGAGTGCCACGTGCCGATTTTTTCCGGGCTTCCGCAGTAACGGCTGGCCCCTTTTAAACATCAGGCGGACAAGCATACCCTACCTTAAGTCACAGCTTAGCAGGAATATAAGCTGAAACACCGGGCTATGCCTTGTTCCAGGCCGTTTTGGTCCAGGTGGACGTGCGGCCGGGGCTTGTCGCCCCAGTTACAACGGTAGTCACGGCGATTGATAAGCTTGAAGAGCCAATGCTCACCCTTGTACCCGCACAACAGCGCGGCGCATTCCCTACCAAGCTAGGTCGCGACGAGCTGATTCGCGCCTTCCGCGTGATGTATCTATCGCGGCGCATCGACGACCGGGAGATCCTGCTCAAACACCAGAACAAGATTTTCTTTCAGATCAGCGGCGCGGGCCATGAGGCCATCAGCGCCGCGGCCGGTTTCGCGATGCGGCCCGCGCACGATTGGTTCTATCTCTACTATCGCGATCGAGCCTGTTGTCTGGCCGTGGGAGTGACCGCGGAAGAAATGTTGCTGGGCGCGGTGGGCGCCGCGGCCGATCCGGCTTCGGGCGGACGGCAGATGCCGTCGCATTGGGGATCGAAGCCGCTCAACATCGCCACCACATCGTCGCCCACCGGGACGCAGTTCCTGCAAGCGGTCGGTTGCGCGGACGCGGGCCGCCGCCTGGATCCCGAATCGGACGCGGTCACGCTGGTCACCGCCGGCGAAGGCGCCACCAGTGAAGGCGAGTTTTGGGAATCGCTCAACATCGCGTGCCTGGAGCGGCTGCCGGTGGTGTATCTGGTGGAGGACAACGGCTGGGCGATTTCTGTGCCGGTGGAGCGCCAGACCGCCGGCGGCGATATTTCGCAATTGGTCTCCGGGTTTCCGGGTCTCAAGAGATTTCGTTGCGATGGCACGAATTTTCTCGAGTCCTTCGCGGCCATGAGCGAAGCGGTGGACCACTGCCGCCGCAATCGCATGCCCGTGTTCGTGCACGCGACGTGCATCCGCCCCTACTCGCACTCGCTTTCCGATAACGAAAAGCTGTACAAGACCAAAGCCGAGCGGGAGGATGAGACGCGCCGCGATCCCATCGTGCGATTTCCGGAATGGCTGATCTCGGAAGGTATTCTGGATCCTCACGCGCTGGAGCTGATCACGCACGAAGTGGATCTGGAGGTGCAGGCGGCCACCGATCGCGCCCTCAAAGCCACGCCGCCCGCGAAGGAATCCGCGCTGCTGTACCTGTATTCGGATCGAATCGACCCAACCTCATCCGAGTTCGAAACCGAGCCGCATTTTTCCGGCGCGCCGCGCACCATGGTCGATTCCATCACCCTCACGCTCAATGAGGAAATGCGCCGCAATCCCCGTATGATCGTGTTCGGCGAGGACGTCGCCGACGCGAGCCGCGAGGAAACTCTCTCGGAGGTGAAGGGCAAAGGCGGCGTGTTCAAGGCCACGCAGGGATTGCAAGCAGCCTTCGGCTCCAGCCGCGTCTTCAATTCGCCGATCGCCGAAGCGGGCATTGTGGGACGCGCCATCGGGATGGCCATGCGCGGATTGAAGCCCGTGCCGGAGATTCAGTTTTTCGATTACATCTGGCCCGCGATGATGCAGATCCGCGACGAGCTGGCGAACATCCGCTGGCGATCGAACAATGCGTTTTCGGCGCCCATGGTGATTCGCGTGGCCATCGGCGGATATTTGAACGGCGGCGCCATCTATCACAGCCAGAACGGCGAGGTGATGTTCACCCACATTCCCGGATTGCGTGTCGTGTTTCCGTCGAATGCCGCGGATGCCTGCGGCCTGTTGCGCACCGCGATTCGCTGCGACGATCCGGTTCTGTTTCTCGAGCACAAACGCCTGTATCGCGAGCCCTACAACCGCTCGCCGCACCCTGGTCCGGATTACACCATTCCCTTCGGACGCGCCAAAATCGCCAAGCCCGGCGCGAACCTGACCGTCGTGACCTATGGCGCCCTGGTGCAGAAATCACTCCAGGCGGCGCTTCAGGTGGAGCAGCGCCGGCCGGATGCGACGGTGGAAGTGATCGACCTCCGAACGCTCGCGCCGTACGATTGGGCTGCGATTCGCGCATCGGTCGAAAAAACCAGCCGCGTGATCGTCGCGCATGAAGACACTCTGTCGTTCGGCTACGGCGCTGAGATTTGCGCGCGGCTCGCCAACGAGATGTTCAGCTCGCTGGATGCGCCGGTGGGGCGAGTGGCGGCGCTCGATACGTGGGTCGGGTACCATCCGAATCTGGAAAGCGAGATTCTGCCGCAGGTGGAGGATCTGGTTCGGGAAGCGGATCGGATTCTGGCTTATTAGATGCGGCGGCTTGCCGGACTTTGGAAGCTTGCGTTGATACTAGCCGCGGGACTGGCCTTGGGACAACCAGCGCCACGCGAATTCGAGGCCGTATCCGTCAAGCCGTACGAGCCCAAGGGGCCGATTTCAGAGATGTGCAACCCGCGGGGCGACCCCGTGATGTTGACCCGCACCGGATGCACGTTGGAGCAGCTTGTCGAACAGGCTTACGATCTCAAACCCTATCAGGTCCATCTGAAGGGACCCTCATGGGCCGACTCAGACCGCTACGTGATTCAGGCGCGCCTCGCATCGCCGGCGACCGAGGCGGAAATGATGCAGATGCTGCAACCGGTGCTGGCCGCGCGTTTTCATTTGAGTGTCCATTGGGAGAACCGCGAGGCTCCCGTCTATTTCCTGCAAGTGGCGAGCCACGGCCTTAAGCTTTCGCCCGCCACCGACACCAAGAAGTGCGGCCAGGTGTTGGTTCGCGAAGGGATCGTCAAAGCAGATTGCGTGACCATCGACGATATCGCGGAAGTCCTGGAGCAGTTCATCGCGAAGGACCGTCCGGTGGTCAATCGAACGGGTCTGAACAGTGCGTCGACGAAGGACGCGAAATATCAAATCAACCTGGAGTACTCCTCGGGCGATGATCCCGCAGGGGGCCTGTCCATCTTTTCCGCTCTTCCGGATCAGCTTGGCTTGACGTTAAAGGCCGGCAAAGCGCCACTCAAGACACTGGTGATCGACCGCGCGGAACGCCCGCAGCCGAATTAGCGCCTACTTCGTATTCTTCCCACCATACGCCGGCGTCACGTCTTTGCCCGAAGGCAACTTCGAAACATCCCAGCCTCCGCCCAGCGCCTGAATCAGGGACACGCTCGCGGTAATCCTGCGCGTGTTGAGTTGCACCGCCGTGAGCTCATTTTGCAGCGCGAAGGTTTGCGCCGTGATCACTTGCAGGTAGGTCGTGATGCCGCCCGTATACTGCGCGTTCGCCAGTTGCAGGGATCGTTCGGCGTAGCGCACCGCGTCGGCCTGTTGTCCGGATTCCCGTTCCAGAATCCGCAAAGTGGACAGTTCGTCCTCCACGTTCTGAAAAGCGGTCAGCACGGTTTGCCGGTAATTCGCGACCGTCTGATCGTAGGCCGCCTGAGCTCCTTCGGTGATCCCCCTGCGGCGGCCGAAGTCCAAAATCGTTTCCGATAACGATGGCCCCAGCGACCAGAATCGGCTTGGCCACGTGAACAGACTGAGCAGGCTGGAGCTTTCGAGGCCACCGCTCGCGCCCAGGCTGAGCGTCGGATAGTACGCCGAAATCGCCACGCCGATCTGCGCGTTGGCCGCCGCGACGCGGCGTTCGTTCCCCGCGATATCAGGACGGCGCTCCAGAAGTTCGGACGGAATGACGCCAGGAATCGCAGGTATGTTGGCCGCGGCCGGAGCCGTCGGCGCCGCCACCGGAGCCATCGCGATGGTCAATTGCGACGGCGGCTTGCCGATCAGAATCGCGATCGCGTGTTCGAACTGCTGCCGCGTCACTTCCGTTTCGGTCGACTGCGCGCGCGTCTGTTCCAATTGCGTCTGCGCCTGCACCACGTCCACCTGCGAAGCAACTCCTTGCGCATAGCGATTCTGCGTGAGGCGAAGCGCGTCTTCATAGGCCTTCACGGTCGAATCCAGAAGCTGCTTCTGCGCGTCCTGCCCGCGAAGCTGGAAATAGTCGAGAGCGACCTCGCCTTGAATGCTCAGCCGCGCGTTTTCGAGATCGGCTGCGCTCGCCTGCGCCGTGGCCGTGGCCGCTTCGATGGTTCTGCGAACCTGGCCCCACAGATCCGGCGCCCACGTCGCGCCCGCGCTGGGCACGGTGAGCACCGCGGTTTGCGTCGCGCCGATCGCGCGTGTATTTGTGAGCGAGCCGGAGGTCCCGTTGCCTACCACCGAAGCTCCGCCGGTCAACACCGGATACAATCCTGAATGCGCCACGCGAATCGCCGCGCGCGCCCCGCGAAATTGCGCCTCCGCCGCCGCCAGCGTCTGATTGGATACGTCGATTTGCTCTTCCAGCGCGTTCAAACCCGGATCGTTGAAAACTTCCCACCACTTGCCGCGATGCAGATCGTCCTTCGGCTCGCCTTGTTTCCAGCCTTCGGCTTCTTTGAAATTCGGCGGAAGCGGTTCCTTGAAGGATGCCGCGACCGGCGTCGCGGGCTTGGCGTAGTTCGGTCCCACGATGCATGCGGAATTGGTGAGCGCCGCCGTGACGGCGATCGCCAGCAACGCGCCTCGCCTCATGCGCCTTCCTCTTTCGCAATCCACGGCTGGATATAAGCGGGGCAGTTGATCAAGGTAATATTCTCGCGCGCCTGGGCCGCCAGAAACTGGAGACTCGGCCGATCCACTAACGTAACTTCGCTCATGTCGATGACGATCTGCCGTTGCATTCGCCTGGCTTTTTGAATGGCCCGGCGCAATTCGCCCAGGCAGCCGCCATTGCATTTGCCGGTGATCGCCAGCGTCACCGGCCCGGCGGGATCCTGACGAGTTGCGATTCTCAGCATCGGCATTTCAAGCTTCCTCCGCCGTCACGCCGCCCGTCATTCCAGTGATAGCCGGAACCCGCCGCCGGCTTACCCGCTTGGCCATGCGGTCGAACGCCAGATAAATCACCGGAGTGGTATACAGCGTCAGCAGCTGGCTGAAAATCAGACCGCCGATGATGGCGATGCCCAACGGGCGCCGCAGCTCGGATCCGGTCCCGGTCCCCAGCGCCAGCGGAATGCCGCCGCCCATGGCCGCGAGCGTAGTCATCAGAATCGGCCGGAACCGCAGCAGGCACGCTTGGAAAATCGCTTCGGGCGCGGGCTTGCCTTCCTTGCGCTCGGCGTCCAGCGCGAAGTCGATCATCATGATCGCGTTCTTTTCCACGATGCCGATCAGCAGTACGATCCCGATCAGTGCGATCACGCTGAAATCCGTATGGCAGATCATCAGCGCCAGCAGCGCGCCCACTCCTGCCGAGGGCAGCGTCGACAGAATCGTGATCGGATGTATGTAGCTTTCATACAGCACGCCCAGTACGATGTAGACGGTGACCAGCGCCGCCAGAATCAGCACCGGTTCGTTACTCAGCGACGCGAGAAACGCCGCGGCCGTCCCCTGGAACGTCGCCTGGATACTGGCGGGCATGTCCAGATCCTTCTTGGCCTGGTTGATGGCATTCACTGCGTCGCCCAGCGAAACTCCCGGCGCCAGGTTGAACGAAGCCGTCACCACCGGGAACTGTCCCTGGTGATTCACCACCAGAGGCGTCGTTCCGGAATGATATTCGGTGAACGCACTCAGCGGAACTTCTCCGCCCTGCGCGGATCGAATATAGATGTCCTTCAGTGCTTGCGGATTCTGCTGTAAATCCGGCTTCAGCTCCAGCACCACGCGATACTGATTCAACTGCGTGAACATGATGGAGATCTGGCGCTGCCCGTAGGCGTCGTAGAGCGTGTCGTCGATCAGCTGCGGAGTGATGCCGAAGCGCGACGCGGTGTTACGGTCGATGGTGAGCAGCGCTTCCAGGCCGCCGTTCAGCTGATCGCTCGCCACATCGCGCAGCGCCGGCAGCGCTTGCAGCTTCTCCAGGAATCGCGGCACCCACACGCCCAGTTCTTTCGCGTCGGCATCTTCCAGGCTGTATTGAAATTGCGTCCGGCTGACGCGATCTTCCACCGTCAAATCCTGCACCGGCTGCATGAACAGCGTGATCCCCTCCACCTTCTGGAGTTCCGGCTGCAATCGCCGGATCACGTCGCTCGCGTTGATGTTCCGCTCTTCCAGCGGCTTGAGATTGATCTGAATGCGTCCGCTGTTTGGCGTGGTGTTGGTGCCGTCCACGCCGATAAAACTCGAAAGGCTTTCGACAGCCGGATCCTTCAGGATCACTTTCGCCAGCGCCTTCTGCCGCGCCGACATGGCCGGGAAAGAAATGGTCTGCGGCCCTTCCGATACGCCCAGAATCACGCCGGTATCCTGCACCGGGAAAAATCCCTTGGGGATGATCCAGAACAGGTAGCCCGTGGCTGCCAGCGTTCCCACCGCCACCATCAGCGTGATCGGCTGATGCCGCAGCACCACCTGTAGCGTCCTGCCGTAGAACGCGATCACACCCTGAAACATGCGCTCGGAGGTGCGGTACAACCATCCCTGCTGGTCGGCGGGCTTGTGATGCAACAGCCGCGCGCACATCATGGGAGTCAGCGTCAGCGACACCATCGCTGAAATCAGAATGGTCACGGCCAGTGTGATGGCGAATTCGCGGAACAGCCGCCCCACGATGTCGCCCATGAATAGCAGCGGGATCAGCACCGCGATCAGGGAAACCGTCAGCGATAAAATGGTGAATCCGATCTGCTCGGAGCCCCGCAGCGCCGCCTCCATCGGCGGCACGCCTTCTTCGATATAGCGCGCGATGTTCTCGATCATGACGATGGCGTCGTCCACCACGAAGCCGGTGGATATGGTCAGCGCCATCAGCGTCAGGTTATTCAGGCTGTAGCCCAGCAGGTACATCATTCCGAACGTTCCCACCAGCGAAAGCGGCACCGCCACGCTGGGAATGATGGTCGCCGACAGGGTTCGGAGGAACATGAAAATCACCATCACTACCAGCCCGACGGTCAGTACCAGCTCGAACTGCACGTCTTCCACCGAAGCGCGGATGGTGGTCGTGCGGTCCGTCAGGATCTCGACGCTGATGGAGGTGGGCAGCGACGCGCGCAGCGTCGGCAGCAGCTTCTTCACGCGGTCCACTACCTCGATGATGTTCGCGCCGGGCTGCCGCTGAATGTTGACGATTACCGCTGGCGCTTCGTTCATCCACGCGGCCAGCCGCACATTTTCGGTGTCCTCCACCACGGTCGCGACATCCGAAAGAGTCACCGGCGCGCCGTTGCGATAAGCGATCACCAGCGGTCTGTAATCGGCCGCCGTCAGCAGTTGATCGTTCGCGTCGATGGTGTACGAATTCCGGAACCCGTCGAAGTTTCCCTTGGCCTGATTCACGTTCGCCGCCGCGATCGCGATGCGCAAATCCTCCAGATTCAGGTGAACCGAAGACAGCAGCATCGGATTGGCCTGAATGCGTATGGCTGGCTTCTGCCCGCCGCTGATGCTCACCAGGCCGACGCCGGGCAATTGTGAAATTTTCTGCGCGAAGCGAGTGTCGGCGAAGTCCTCCACTTTCGATAGCGGCAGAGCGTCTGAGGTCAGCGCCAGCGTCAGGATCGGCGCGTCGGCGGGATTGGTCTTGCTGTAGATCGGCGGATTCGGCAGATTTACAGGCAGAAATGTGCCCGCCGCGTTGATGGCCGCCTGCACCTGCTGCTCGGCCACGTCGATATTCAAATCCAGCGTGAATTGCAGAGTGATCACGGACGCGCCCGACGAGCTGGTGGAGGTCATCTGGTTCAGCCCCGGCACCTGGCCGAATTGGCGTTCCAGCGGAGACGTCACCGAGGAAGCCATCACGTCCGGGCTCCCGCCGGGATAGAACGTGACCACTTGAATGGTGGGATAGTCCACCTGCGGCAGCGCGGAAACCGGCAGTTGCTTATAAGCCACGGCGCCCACCAGCAGCATCCCCGCCATCAGCAGGGAGGTTGCTACGGGCCGAAGAATAAATGGTCTGGAAGGACTCACCGGCTCACCTGCGCTCGCCTATCCGCCCGATGCCACACCCGCCATGCGCACCGTGACTCTTGAGTCCTGCTGGAGTTTGTCGATTCCGTCGATGACCACGAGGTCGCCTGCCTCGAGGCCATGCGTGACCTCGATGTTGTCGCCGTCCACCACGCCCGTGGTGATGTTCCGCAAGTCCGCCGTGTTGTCCTTTCGGACTACCCATACGAAGGTCGATTGCGGGCTGCGCTGGATCGCCGCCGTCGGCACGATCACCGCGTTGCGCTTGGTATCGACCAGCAGCTTCGTATTCACGAATTGGTTCGGGAACAGACTCAAATCCTCGTTCTCAAATTGCCCTTTGAACTTCAACGTGGCCGTGGTCTGATCGATTTGATTGTCGATGGTGAGCAGTTTCCCCGTCGCCAGCCTGGTTTTCTGGTCGCGATCGATCGCGAACACCGGCAGGGTTTGACCCGCGCGCATCTTAGCCGTGACCTGAGGCAGATGGTCTTCGGCAACGCTGAACATCACGGCGATCGGCTGTAGTTGCGTGATGGTCGCAAGACCGGTGGCGTCGGCCGCGTGGACGATGTTTCCCTGATCCACCAGCCGCAATCCAATGCGTCCGGTGAGCGGGGCGGGGATGTGCGCATAGGTCAGCTGCAACCTCGCATTGTCGATCTGCGCCTGGTCGCTCTTGATTGTCGCGGCGGTCTGGGCGACGGTCGCCAGTTGCGTATCCAGCTGTTGTTTTGGGACGGCCTGTTGTTCGAACAGGACCCTATACCGCTCCAGATCGACTCGCGAGTTGTCCAGCAGCGCCTTGTCGCGGGCAAGTTGCGCCTCGGCCTGCTCCAGCATCACCTGAAACGGCCGCGGATCGATTTCGATCAGCGGATCGTCTTTCTTCACCATCTGCCCTTCAGTGAACGCGATCTTGACGATCTCTCCGTCGACGCGCGTCCGGACCGTCACTGTATTGAAGGCGGCCACCGATCCGATCTGATCCAGGTACACCGGCATGTCGCCTTTGTGCGCCAGCGAGGCGACCACCGGCACCGGCCGCGCCGCGTCGCCTCCCTTGCCGCCTTTTTTCGTGTCCGCTTTCGACGTCGCTTGGGTAACGCGCGGGTAGTAATAAGTCGCCCCGGCGCCCGCGCCCGCGAGCACTAGGACCCACACCCACCAGCGGGATCTTTTGGGCCGCACTTCTGGCTTTTCGGAACTCATTTGCGTTTCGTTTGAGCTCTCGGGAAGTTATTTGAGCTCCCGGGAAGTTATCTAAGCTAAAGTCCAGTATCGCCTTTGCCACGGGGATGAGGCAATGCTGAAAGACACAGCGCTCGCTATGCCGAATGGCAGAGGTGGCCCAGGTTTAAGCCTGTGTGCGCAGGTGGCACCGGCTTTAGCCGGTGTACGCGAGGCGCGACCGTCAGGGCGCGGGACGCTCAACTTCTTTCAGAACCGCGACCGTCAGGGAGCGGTACGCTCAACTCCTTTCTGAACCGCGAGTGTCAACGAGCGGCTCGCTCAACCCTCTTTCTGAACCGCGAGCGTCAACGAGCCGCACGCTCAACTCCTTTCTGAACCGCGAGTGTCAACGAGCGGCAGGCTCAACTCCCCACCAACGCTCAACTCGCCATCCCGAAACCCCCAATCACCGCCATATCTCACTTTTTTCCGACTCTATCTCCTCTCGATTCCTCCACTTCGCACTTTGCTCCACACGACTTCGCACAATTTCCGG
>Ga0182024_10000631_pt1 | contig 91312 bp, 89 predicted proteins | sample P32metaG_FD_120480 | JGI IMG/M metagenome (GOLD analysis project Ga0182024, IMG submission 120480) | Permafrost microbial communities from Stordalen Mire, Sweden - P3-2 metaG (Illumina Assembly) | ecosystem: Environmental > Terrestrial > Soil > Wetlands > Permafrost | place: Sweden: Stordalen... | reverse complement strand
CGGAACGCACAGCATTTCAATGGAGTCATTATATAGGCGGCGTTTAACATAATTATATTGTAAACCGCCGATTTCTATTTCTCCATCGACGCGCTCAAACTGACTTGAGTTGTTATAATAGGAAAGACGTTCGGCCGGGACTTTGATGGAAATCAATTCTGATTCATCATACTTATTATCATCCAGGCTTATTTTTAATTGTTCATTGGCGCCGGCTTCCAGACAGGCAGTCAGCAACCGGTAACCACACCAGTTAAAAACCAGTATTCCCAGCAGCACTATGGTCGCGATTCTTTTCAGAGAGTACTAAGGTAATAATATTTATAGAATTGAGAATTAGCGAAATACATGCTGATCATAAATCAGGATTGTTCCAATAAGGTTGATTTAGATTGTATTCTTCAATTTTACGGTATAGCGTCGTTAATCCGATATTCAGGAGTTTGGCTGCTTCGGCCTTATTTCCCCTTGTATGGTTTAGAACCTGTTGAATATGTGTTTTCTCCATAGTGCTTAGATCAAGGGTTGAGCGGCTTATCAGCTTCTTATAATTTGTGTTTTGCAGTTCGACGGGCAGGTTTTCGATGGTCAGTTGTGGTCCGGTTGCCAGGATTACCGCCCGTTCAATTACATTTTTCAGTTCCCGGATATTCCCCTTCCAATCATGTATTTTCAGGTGTTCGAGGAAACTCTTGCTCATACCTTCAATGGTCTGATTGGTTTTCAGAGAAAATATACGCAAATAATATTCTGCCAATATGGGAATATCCTGCCTCCTGTCCCGTAGGGGCGGCAACTGAATGGTAAATGCATTCAGGCGGTAAAAGAGGTCCTTTCGGAATTTTCCTTCCTTTACATCATTTTCTATGTCGCGGTTTGTAGCCGCGATGATCCGTACATTCACTTTGGTCGACTTTATATCTCCGACTTTGATAAATTCGCTGGTCTCCAGAAACCGTAAAAGTTTCGCCTGAAGATCCACATGCAATTCTCCGATTTCGTCCAGGAAGAGGGTGCCACCCTTGGCGCCTTCGATCAATCCCTTCTTGTCTTTTATGGCTCCCGTGAAAGCACCGGCCTTATGACCAAATAGTTCGCTCTCCAGCAATCCCTTGGTGAAGGCGCTGCAATTCAGCGCCACAAAAGGATATACGGCGCGGGGGCTGGAACCATGGATTGCACGCGCAAACAATTCCTTTCCAGTACCTGTTTCTCCTAATAACAGAACGGTCGCTTCAGTAAGGGCAACTTTTTTAGCCAGGGAAATGGTTTCGGTAAATACCGGGGATTTCCCAATGATGCTGTCAAAATTAAAATCCTTCATTGCCTGCTCTTCCAGTTGCCGGACCCTTTTTTGAAGACGGGCCTTTTCCATGGCATTACTGACCAGCGGAATCAGTTTCTCATTATCATCTCCTTTGGTTATGTAATCAAATGCTCCGTTTCGCATGGCCTGCACACTGTCGGCAATATTTCCGAAGGCTGTAAGCAGAATGATTTCGATATTATTTGAGGATGTCTTGATTAGCCTGGTAAATTCTATGCCATCACCATCGGGTAATTTTACATCACATACGATCACATCAATTTCCTCGCTTTTCACTACCTGAGCGGCTAACCTTAGGTCAGCCGCTTCATAGGCAGTATACCCTTCCAGAGAAAGGATCCTTTTTAAAAGAAGCCGGATCTTGGTTTCGTCTTCAATAACCAATACATTTCCATATGGCATGATTCCTTACTTTAGAGACTGGCTATATATATACTTTAGTTTGTAGCATTTACTAAAAGAATCATAAGCCATGAGTTCCCGATTGGTTCTAAAGAGGCCGTCAATGGCATAATGGAACCGATGATTATCAGGGAATGCGCTTTTTAGATTTTCAATGGTCAGTAATTGAATGTCGCTGCTTCCGACCCGGCTGAAATAATATTTATCCATTTTAACCTCGCCCTTTCCTTTGGTATATGCTTCATATACATACCGGTAATAAAGAAAAAATCCTTCGGTGTCCATGATCTGATAAGCATCTTTGTTATAAAGGCGATAACTACGATTATCATTGCCTTGATATCCATAGATCTTTCTTTTATCCGGGATATACTTTTCTCCGCTTTTTAAAGCTGTCAATTTGTGGCTGGAAAAATCTTCCAGCGTCATATACAATCCCCCTTTTTGGGCGGATTGTGTGTTCACCGTTTTATAGGCAGTAGTGGCCATTATGGCCAGGATGAACAGGCTGCCTGTAAGCATTTTGTTGTACATATAGATTATTTTTTGTTTTTTATAAATTGAATCACATCTCCAACTTTCCTTAATCTCTCGGCTTCCTCGTCTTTAATGGTGATATCAAATTTTTTTTCCAGTTCCATTTGAAGTTCAATCATGTCGAGGGAATCAATTCCCAGGTCGTCCTGGAAATTCGCAGATTCAATCAATTGGCTTTCATCCAGGCCAAGTTTATACTTGATGATGTCTTTTACGATAAAAGTAATATCATCATCATGTGGTTCAGCCTTATTATGGATCCGCTTATTCGGGCTGGTATTATTAATCGTGGTGGTATTCATATACTGATGTTTAAAAACGGACAAGAAAAGCCAGAATGATTCTCGTTTCCGATTTGACCATGTCTGGTTGCCATCCACCCCAACTGCTCAGCGGCGGAGCAACAGATGCGCCACTGGAGGTATAGGTATAATCTCCCGTATTCGCATAACCGGTAGGAGAGGTAACACCACCCGGGCCCGCGAAGTATCCTTTTAGTGCAGGGGTTCCCGGAGCAGCGCCTATATTTTGAACTGCCCTGTGTACGAATTCCAGTTTCAGGGTTATGTTCTGGCTGGGCAAGTAATCAAACGTGGTGGAGCAATCCCAGGCATCAAAAGTGGATCCGGGCCCGGTCTGGTGCTGATAGAGCGTATCCGCATAACCAGTGGGCGCCAGTACCAGATATTGACCAGGATTATGCATATAGCCGCCGCCGATTGTCCATGCGAAATGATTTCCCAGCCACAGCCTGTTATAGATCATGCCACTGATAAAATTCTGCGAAGGTTTTCCCTGTTGGTCAGGTGTGGATTTAGTTCCGAAAGGTGCTACGCCATCGCCGTTTTCAAATCCGAAATCGCCCGTAATGCTAAAAGCAGCTTTTGTAACGAAATGGCCCAACGGACGATTAAAATACCGGAGCTCGTAACTATCATCACTATGGAAACGGTACCGGCCTGGTGCTCCCTGGTCGTCTTTTCCATAATAGTTATTAAAGACAAAGGCTGTTTTCTCAACTGGCCTGTAATAGATGGAAACGCCAAGACCCGGAGAGTGATTGAACATGCCATAGCTCTGCCATCCGTTCACGAACCAAAACTCAATTTTCATTTTATCCGTCGGGAAAGTTTGTAAGCGTACGCCATTGAAGAACCAGGGCGTATTATCGGAAGTATAGGATGGCTGATAGCCCCAGTTCTCAAAATTATTATAGGAAAACAATCCTATATAGGACATGAAAATCCCCGCATCCAAATTAATTCCATGCCAAATGTCCCAATGATATCCGGCATAAGCCTCACTGATATAACGGTAGATGGTTTGCAGGTCGTACTGTCCCTTATAAGAACTGCCATCATTCCTGGGCACTACTGTTGAACGGGTACCAAATTGCATCATAACCCTTCCCCGCACATTGTTTACATGTATATCCCCTCCGACACCCAGGAAAGAAAGTTGTAGTTCGTTGTCTCGTGCCAGGGCCGTTGATCCAACTACTGTGTTGTCAATCGGGTGATTGAAAGAATGGGTATAATTGAAATCAAAGGTTACATCGCCCGTAAAGTATTTGGAATCAAATGCAGGAGGGCTTGTTTTCCGGCTCGTTCCGTTGAGCCAGGAAAAATCACCAAACGCAAAAGGCTGACTGGCCGGAGTATCCGCTGCAGTGGCAAGGCTGGTATCTTTCATCTTTGTAACCGAATCGGCAGCCTGGCTATACGTTTTACATACAAAGCCAACGAGCAGACAAGCTATAATGATTATATATCTGATATTCTTTCTCATAAAAATGTTTGTAGTATTTAAGTAAAGGTTATTGTCATTCCTCTATGGCAGTAGCTCTCCAATCAGTAGATTACTGGTGATAATTAGACGGCAATCGTAGTAGTTGAAATCATTGCGCAATAACGCGTGTACATGGGCCAAAAATGTACCAGAGAGTTTTATGATCCTTTGAAAAGGTATGAAAGCCAATACCAGTATAGGTTTAGACAATACTGATGGATAAAAATTAAGAATTAAAAAGTAAAAAGGATACTATCGTTTTGAAAATTTTTTTCCTGTTTGGTAATAAAAAATTATTCTCTCCGAATAAATTCTGTGCAAAAATTTATTGCGTCTAATTAAGGCGCAGTTTCTTATCAAAATGGAAATATTTTTTTAAAATGACATGATTCGGGAGAGGATTAAAAAGGTTAAGGAATCTAATCAGGCCGCCAAGACCCGCGATGGGCCTTGATTTCTGATGGAGGCAAGATTTATCTACGGGGGTGGCGCAGGTTTTGTAGCTGATATGATGAGAATATAAATTGGTTTAGAAAATAATTGCCATTCGTTAATGACCAGTTAACGGCAATCAAGTTTTTAATACCATTTGCTAGTTAGATTTGGCCAGCTGTTTCTACAGGTGGCCAAAATTTTTATTCATAGAAGTCTCACACAAAATATGGTCTAACTACATTCAGTTTGCATTTAAAATAAATTTTAGGCAAAGTATTGCGCAAGTGAATGCTTGCGCTTATATTTGCAAGCACATACTTGCATAATATGAAAGCCAGACGGGATGTATATCAGGCCATAGCCGACCCTACCCGCAGAGCAATCATCAGGATGATTGCCGCGCAACCCCATAATGTAAACTCCATTGCTGAAAAGTTTGATGTCAGCCGCCAGGCTATTTCGCTTCAAGTGAAGATTTTGACCGATTGCGGCCTGATCATCATTAAACAGCGCGGCAGGGACAGGTTTTGCGAGGCACAATTGGATCAGCTAAGCGAGGTATCTGCATGGGTGGGCCAGTACCGGCGCCATTGGGAAACCAAATTGGACGATTTGGAAGCATATTTAAAAAAACTCAAAAAAGAAAAATATGGCAAACAATAAGGGTAGTACGGCGGACCGGGAAATTATCATATCAAGGAAACTGAATGCTCCGGTTGAATTGGTATGGGAAGTCTGGACCAAGCCGGAACACATCGCTAACTGGTGGGGCCCCGATGGATTCACAAATACTATAACGATGATGAATGTAATCCCTGGTGGTGCATGGGACCTGGTGATGCATAGTCCTGACGGAACGGATTATAAAAACAAAAGCATATTTAAAGAAGTAATTCTACATAAAAAGATAGTTTATGAACACGTCTCAGGACCCAGGTTCCTTGCAACCATCGATTTTGAAGAACAAGGTGAGCAAACGCTTATTACCTGGCGTATGCTTTTTGAAACAGCTGAGGAATTAATCCATACAGTGAAAACCTTCAAGGCAGATGAAGGGTTAAAGCAAAATATCGGGAAACTCAATGTGTACCTGGCAGGATTGAATGCCAAAAGCGGGAAATAGATTTATGACCATCAATGGTTTTTCTCTTAAATAATTTTGTATGAAACAGATCATAACGCTGATATTCTTAATAGCTGCATGGATGAATACAGCAACAGCTCAAAACGGAAAATACGCTACCGTCAACGGTTTGCATATGTATTACGAGATACATGGCACCGGTAATCCTTTGGTATTGATACACGGTGCAGCTTCCACAATCCAAACCAGCTTTGGCAGGATATTGCCCTCACTTGCAAAGATGCATAAAATAATTGCTGTGGAATTGCAGGCACATGGACATAGCGATAACCGAGATGGCAGGCAGATTTCTTTTGAACAGGATGCCGATGATGTGGCAGCATTGTTAAAGCAATTGCATATTGATCATGCCGACATATTTGGATTTAGCAATGGTGGCACTACTGCGCTGCAAATTGCTATTCGTCATCCTGAATTAGTGAATAAACTGATCATTGCCTCATCCATGTATAAAAGGGCAGGGGTGGCGCCTCAATTCTGGCAGGGAATAAACAATGGAAGTTTCAAAGACCTGCCTGATGAATACAAGCGGGCGTTTTTAGCCATCAATCCCAGCCAGGATGCGCTGCATATCATGTTCGACCAGTGCGTGCACAGGATGCAGCATTTTACCGACATACCCGATGATTCCATCAGTGCTATCCAAGAACCCACTCTTATAATGGTTGGCGATAAAGATGTCCCCTTGCCTGAACATGCCGTTGAAATGTACCGCCGTATGCCACATGCCAGTCTGGCCATATTTCCGGGTGGACATGGAACTTATATGGGCGAGCTCACTACGTTAAAAGCTGCACACAATCCGCCGGTGGCGCTGCCCGTGATAGAAGATTTTTTGAATGCGCCTGATAATAAATAATTTATTCTTAATTTGCATGGGTATTGCATTTCTTATATGCGTAGAACGGCTACCAAATTCATTGCCTTTATTTTCCTCCTGATTTTTATTGAAAAAGCAGGATTGCGCTTATTTATCCATGATGCCTTACATACGAGTTCAGCAAATTCCGCCAAATCAGAGAACGCGGGGGATGCTACGGTTTCAAAACTAGGTTGTGATTGTATTGATGACTTCTTTTTACCACTTACTGCAACCGAAGTGTTTTCGGTAGATCTTCCGGTTACTTCTTACATTGTAACATACCCTGTTTATTACAAAGGGTTTATTCCTCCATTTTCATTACGCGCCGGGCAGTTAAGAGGCCCTCCTTCAGCCTGAGACTACAGGTTTTTGTTTTACCCAATCAAGAGTGGGGTGCTTTAGTGTACAATCAATCTGTATTGTACAACGCTGGGCTCAGTTGATATTCCTGTAGTACTCAATCATTATTGTTTCCATTACTTATTTTTTAAGGCAGTTCAATTTAAATCGTATAAAATGAAAATTTATATATCATTTGCGCGCAAGGTCCTTTCGGGCTTCGTCGCAACAGTAATCTTATTTACAGGAGGCTGTAACAAAAAGGAATCAACCGTTACGCCTGCGCCGCCCAGCAATGAATTTCTTACAACGGTGGAATTAAGCTTGCACAACACAGCAGATCCAACCGATACCTTGCTGGCGATCTGGAGGCAGCTGGACCCTACCGGTTCTGCACCGCCGGATACCAGCAAAGCAATTTTGAACCTTAAGGCAAACAGTACCTATTCAGCGCAGGTCATCATTCTTGACGAGACCCAATCTCCTGCTGCGGTTGTAAGCGATGAAATTAAAGTGCGTGAGAATTATCACCTTCTCTTTTTTCAACCGACTCCTATTTCTGCCAGCAACCTTATCATTAGCAATACTTCAACTGATATTCCAGCGTCTGACGGAACCGTTACGAGTGCAACGGGCCCTTACCTGAATCTGACAGTCAGCAGAACGGACCTCGATGCTAACAGTCCCCCACTGCAGATCGGGTTGACGGATGATTTTGTTACCGGGGCTGCCAGTAATGGTTGGCTAAGAGTGGTTTTGCGTCATCAGCCGAACGTCAAAAATGGCACTTATGATCCGGGTTCAACGGACTTTGATGTGAACTATAAGGTAAATATTAATTAATCTTCTTACCTAAGATTTTCAATAAAAACTTTCAAATTATGAGACGGATTAAAATATTGCTGGTAGTGCTGCTATCATGCACTTCGTTTGCGGGGCTAGCACAAAAAGGAACTGCATTTGTCGGAATAAACGGCGGCATTTCATTGCCGATGGGCAATTGGAGCAAGTCAAATTATATAGTAAATACGCAAGGATATTCAAATGATCCATCAGGCTTTGCGAATAAGGCCGGCATCGGATCCCTGGATGGGGCCTATTTTTTTTCGAGATATATCGGGGTGGGCGCCCTGGTCAGCTACGCATCATATAATATAAAGGACATTGATGTATTATCGGGCGGTTACCGGGAATCATTCGATGTTGACCGGGTGACAACAACAGCAAGCAGTTATAAAATGCTGAATCTACTCGCCGGTTTATATTTCAATTTCCCGGTGATCACGAAATGGTCAGTAACGGCAAGGGCATTGGCGGGGGTAACCGATGCTTCGACACCGCAAATAACTGTGGATGTTGAAGACGGAGGCGTTGATGATGGAACATTTGAGCAGAAGCAATCCAATAAAACAGCCTTCGCTCTGAATGGAGGCATCGGGATTCGGTATAAGGTCTTAAAATGTTTTGCCATTAACCTCCGCGGAGATTATTTCTATTCCAAACCTGACTTTAGGATTGAGAATACCGAGCGCCACAACAGTGCAGGCAGACTGGTGAATGAATACAACCAGCCGCTGAGCGGAATCAATGTTTCACTCGGAGTGGCTTATTGCTTTGGCTGGAAATAAATCAGCTTCATCTACCGGCCCCGGCCATGCGGGACGGCCTTTATTGATTAATATGAATTGGAAATATTTATTTTTTTTCTGTTTGCTTATTTGCATGAGTTCCTTAGCCGGGGCACAGCAAACGGCCTGCACAATTAGCATCAACGGAAGATTAGCTTCAGACGACTCATCCGGTATTGCTAGAGCTGCAATATCTGTTCTGGATAAAATCTCGGGTCAGGGTGCAGTGGCGGACAGCAACGGAAATTTTGTGCTCAGGAATCTTTGTCCGGGCAGCGTCCGGTTGCATGTTACCGGCGTAGGATATGGGACCATAGATACAAGCTTTACAATTAGCCAGGATTTGAGTTTGAATTTAATGCTGGTGGGCAAGGCAGAAAAATTAAAGAGTGTAACCGTTACCGGGGAGATTATCAGCAAGGATCAAATCACTACTGCGGTGCATTCTTCATTAACCGGAGCAGCGCTGGAGCAAACGCACGGGTTATCCCTGGGGGAATCCCTGAAGAGCATGACAGGCGTCAACAGCATTCAGACCGGCCCTTCCATATCGAAACCCGTTATTCATGGAGTGTATAGTAACCGGGTACTGATACTGAATAATGGCGTCAGGCAGGAAGGCCAGAATTGGGGCAACGATCATGCTCCTGAAATTGATCCCTTCATAGCAACCAAACTCACCGTAATTAAAGGAGCTGCAAGTATCCGTTATGGATCTGATGCTGTAGGCGGGGTTGTGCTGGTTGAGCCAAAGGAGCTCAGAAGCATTCCGGGGATAGATGGAGAATTGAACCTGGTTGGAATGACCAACGGACGGCAGGGCATTGCTTCCGGCATGATCGAGGGAGCGGCTGACCATGCATTGCAGGGGTTAAGCTGGCGTGCCCAGGGCACTATTAAAAAAGCGGGGAATTTCCAGGCTGCGAATTATTATATGGGTAATACCGGTTTTAATGAGGATGATTATTCCGTGACATTAAAATATGCCAAAACCCATTTAGGCGCTGAAGTTTATTACAGCAGGTTCGATACGAAGATAGGAATAGCCATAGCCTCTCATATCGGCACATTGCAGGATCTTTACAGCGCTTTTGCCAGAGGCGAGCCGGCTGTCAAAGCCGATTTTTCATATGATATCGGCCGGCCTTACCAAACTGTGAAACACGAATTGTTCAAGGCCGACGGATTCCTTTCCCTGGGTAAAGCAGGAAAGCTCGAAGGAGTTTTCGCAAGGCAGAACGATATCCGCAAGGAGTATGACGCGGATATATCTTTCAACGACTCGCTCGCAAGGTTAAACCCGCCCGACCTTTATTTCCAGCTCATCACCCACACAGCAGACCTTATCTGGGAACATCCCGCCATTGCTAAAAAAATAGTAGGCAGTATGGGGATTAATTTCATAACCCAGGGGAATATTCAGGAAGGAACTGGCTACCAGGAACTGATCCCTAATTTCAGGAATTATGGTGGCGGAATTTTCGCGATCGAAAAATATGAGGTCCAAAAACTCACTCTTGAAGCCGGGGTCAGGTACGATTACCGCTGGCTCAGGGCTTATACCTTAGATACCAGGACTCTGATTGAAAAAACGCCCACTTACAACTGGCAGAATCTGACCCTGAATGCAGGAGCGAATTATAGATTCAGCGATGCGCTTTCTATGATGTATAATTTCGGGACTGCCTGGAGGCCTCCGCAGGTAATCGAATTATTTGCCAACGGCATTCACCAAAGTGCCGCATCCTATGAACATGGCGATACAGCGCTCACCCTGGAAAAAGCGTATAATAATAACTTGTCTTTTACCTGGCATCAGGGCGGCATCGGTGTGGAGATCGGAGCCTATGTGAATTATTTCAATCACTACATTTATTTAAAACCGGATAGTTTGCCGGTCCAAACAATCCAGGGAGCATTTCCTTCTTACACCTATACCCAGGTTAATGCTTTATTTGAAGGATTGGATTTGAATTTAAACTATAATTTCCTTAAGCATTTTGTGCTGAGCTCAAAAACAACTATTGTCAGGGCGTGGAACCTGACCATTCATGACTGGCTCATTAATATTCCGGCGGATCGCTTTGATAATTCCATAAAATATGAATGGGATTCGGTCGGCAGGTGGAATAACATTTTCATCAGCATTAATAACCTCGCGGTGTTAAGACAATCAAGAGTGCCACCAAATAGTGATTATGTTCCCCCTCCGGCAGGTTATATGCTCTGGGGGGCAAATATCGGGTGTTCGATTCCGTTTTATTCCCGTTATATCGATGTCAGTCTTTCGGTGACAAACCTGACCAATAAGTCGTATCGGGATTACCTGAACAGGTTCAGGTATTTCATCGACGACCAGGGCAGGAATATTACCCTGCGGCTTACTGTCCCTTTTGGAATTCCAAATCACCACGGATAATATAATTTTCAAAATCTCATTTGAAAATGCATCATCGGGTCGAGAGGATTATAATTGTGCTGTTTATTATTTTTTTTGGTGCTGCCTGCAGACAGACACTAAAAGAAAAAATTATTGATGGTTTTAGCCGGTATTGCTTCAACGATACGGGCAATTGCCAGCTATGTTTAAATGCCTTTGTCAGTTTTGAATGGGATAAAATGTATGTTTTTGGATCAAATGCAGATGCTGGCTTTATCAGCAGAACTGTAGGATTTGATTATCACGGAAGAATGATTCCCGGATCATCCAGAAGAATAATGTTCACATGGGGCCGGCACGAGGTGTACGAAGAAGATTATGAGCGGCTGAGCTATTTGGCTTCTGTAATCGATTTCAAATCAATAGATGACAGCACCCTTAAGATGCGCTCTTATTCATTTACTCCTGAAGATGCGGTGTTTATTGTAAAAAGGGAGAAGATTTTGGGAAGCTGCAAAAGCTGTTTCCTGTATGAGTTGATCAATGCCGGAAAAACCGCTCAGGATTCCTTTTGAATACAAAAGCAAATATGCGGGCAAACGAAAAAGAAATTTTGCAGCCTGCAATCAGACTGCAAAATTCCAACAGGCGGAGAGAGTATATTTGGATCGTCTGCCTTCTGACTGAATATTTGCGGCAGTGGATCTGGAGCCGGGTGCTGGAATAATAGACTATTTCCCGAACTCAGGTCATATTATTGTAATTTCAAGAATTACAGGGAAGTATGAAATCAGTATTTGACAAAGCAACAAGAGATGAATTGATTAGCAGGATCAATACACTGAATGAAAATAGCAAGGCTCAATGGGGCAAGATGAATATTTACCAGATGTTGAAACATTGTACATTATGGGAAGAATGGATATCAGGTAAGAATAAGAAAAAGAATAAACAGGTATTCATTGGTCGCTTGTTTGGTAAAATGGCTTTGAGGAATTTACTTAAAGATGAAAAGCTCATGCCACGAAATGCACCTACCATTCCAGAACTTAAAATAAGAGGGAATGGTGATGTTTTAGCCGAAAAAGCAAAATGGATTGCCCTCATCGAGGAACATGCACATTTTTCAAACCCTGACTTCGTTCATACTTTCTTTGGAAAAATGACAAAAGAACAAATTGGGTATTTAGCTTACAAACATACCGACCACCACCTCCGGCAATTTAATAGTTGATGATATCCATGTTGGAGGAGGATAAAAAGCCAGCCTCTGGTTTTCGAGCATTCAGTTAGTCCCGTACCTGATCCCGAAGGTTGGTTTCATGCGACGATTGAGGTCAATGAAGATAGCATTCAGGTATATGTTAGTAATGCTATGGAACCGAGTTTAAAAGTAAAAAGATTTAAGAATCATACAGGGGGTAGAGGCTGGACTATAGACTGATGGATTGCCCGGTGATTTCGCCAACCTGGTCATCAAACCTTAAACGGTTATGAACTCAAACATTTTTCCTTTTTTCCGGAATACCTTTGCCTTCCTTCAGCAAGCTGAAAAGGCTGTCTTTTACATATTGATCCCAACCTTTTTCGCAAGCTTCAAAACATTCGATCCCGGGTCTGAGCCCGATATGGGTCATTTCGATCTGTGTTGAACCGTTATTATGAGAAATCTCCCAAAGTATACTTGTATTATTCCATTCGGTTTTATCCTTTAACCAGTGAAGGTTACAATCCTCCACCTGCCAGACGATTCTTTTCTCGGGGATCATTTCAGTGATCTTAAACCGGACAAACGTTTCGCCAAATGTGACGGTAAAAATATCGTTTACGTTTTTTGCGCTTCCTTCCAAATTTTCTGTCCACCAGGCGGACGGGTTGCTGATGGCTTCTGCCGCTTTGCGGGCGCTTGTATTCACATTGATAGAAGCATGATAGTCCGTCTGAATACCTGTTTTCATTTTTTTGTTTTTTTTGCTTGTTTATCAATTAATTGTTCCAGTTTTTTCAATTTGATCTGCCAGAACTGATCGAAATAATCTATCCATTGCCGCAGTTCGTGAAAACCTTTTTGATTGAGCCTGCAATGGCGTTCACGGCCGATATCGCTGATGGAAATAAAACCTGCCCCGTACAATATTTTGATGTGTTTGGAAACTGCCGGCCGGGTCATATCAAAATTCTCTGCCATTGCATTAATCGACAGACTTTCTTTGGAAAGCAATAGCAGCATTTGCCTTCGGCTGGGATCTCCGATAGCCTGAAAGGGATCAACCGGATTAACCGCGGGCTGTTTCATTGGACAGCTGTTTGGTGATTAATTGCGGCAGGATTTCGGCCATTTTCTTTTTCCAGCCCGCATCCATGCCCTGGAAAATGGCCATGTTTGTCTGAGCCCGGAAGCCTGTGTGCTCCAAAAAGAGTTCGGTGCCATTTTCTCTGGGATTTAATGTCCAGGTTACAACCGTGTCCATGTTCGTCTGGCCGTTTCCGGGTCCTCCTTTCCAGGAATACGACAGTTTTTTGAAAGGTATCGCTTCCAATATTTCACAATAAAAGTTCCCATCCAATTCCAACGCGGGCATTGCTTTGGTCTTAAACATGAACCGGTGGCCCACTATGGGTTTGATATCATTTTCCATGAGCCATTGGGAGAGCAGTTCAGGCTTGGTCAGAAAATCCCAGACCGTCTGCGGTGAACAGGTATAAAACCAGTTGCACTTGATCGCTGTTTGCATATATGTAACTTTTAGGTTACTCAAATATATAAGTAACTTTTTAGTTACGCAAATTTATTTTGTCATCTTAGCCCAATGCACGTCTTAACAGGGATAAAAATCGCCAAATGACCTCTCAAAATGATAATATGATTATTCAAATTGGAGCGGTTTAAATACAATGCAAATTGACCGTATATTAATTCCTGCTTCATAAATGGCTAATAATCAACCTTCTACATAAGAATTAATGATTGGCACGTACTACTGGTAAATCATTTGCTTTATATACGACATCATACTAAAAGGCAAAAATTATGATTTCCAGATATGAAGTTTCTTACGTAATCAATGATGCACTGAAACAAAAAATCAGAGGATTGCGTCCCTATTTGCAATGTCTTAATCTCGATCTTAGTTTGGATATGTATACTTCCATGCACGATCTCACCACTCTTGCCAAGAATGCCGCAGTTACGCAGGATATGATTTTGTTAAAAGAGTGTATGTCAGTTGCAGAAAGATTGTATAAGGATGGTGAACATCTAGTTCAGGACGTTGTGGAAAATATTTTCATTTATGAATTATCATCAAAGGTTGCTAAGGGCATACTGCCGAAAGCGTTCTATGAAGTGTACCTTAAACAGGTAATGAATAGTAATTAAACTAAAAAAAATTAAAATGGAAGAAGATTCGATTATAACAAGGACAGCCGTTCCTTCTGATGTGAAATATGTTTATCAGATCCTGGATGCCATGGAAAAGGCCGCTAAGGAACGAGGAACGGGTATTGCGAGACGTCCGGTACAATATCTCTGTCAGAAAATCTATGAAGGCAAAGCGATAATTTCTGTCACAAATGATTCGGAATGGGTAGGTTTTTCATACCTCGAGTCCTGGAGTAATAATGCCTTTGTGTCTAACAGTGGATTAATTGTACAACCAAAATTTCGTGGGACGGGCATTGCATCTGGGATAAAGAAAATGATATTTGATTTATCTAAAAAACTATATCCTGGCGCCAATATTTTCAGTATCACGACAGGAGCTGCCGTTTTGAAGTTAAATTTTGACTTAGGATTTCAACCCGTATCGTTTTCAGATATTACAACCGATAATAAATTCTGGGACCAATGTAAATCATGCGCAAACTATTCTATACTTGAAAGTAAAAACCGAAAGATGTGTTTGTGCACTGCCATGGTTAAATATTTAAATTGTCAAGAGGCTTAAATTTTGCAATTAAAAAAAACCAAAAATGAAAAAGTTATTTAAAATTTCCAGTTATGTACTGGCAACCTTAGTGATGTTATTAATTTCCCAGGTTTCAGTATTTGCAGCCGATGATTCTTTAAATAAAGCTTCATCTCTTAATGGTATTCAGGTTATTGGTGGTTTTGCATTACTGGTATTTGTTATCCTTTTACCTTTGATGAAGAGGGCTCACAAGCTGGAAACTATTTAAAAGTTGTTTTTTTAAGACTGTTGGTGCTAAAAGACCGGGAAACCGGTCTTTTTTATTAGCACGTTATCCTAAAAGTGTAGGCGGAAAGAGCAGTATAGCTTGGCATTACGGTATTGCTATCCCAAGCGCAAGAGAGATACCAAATGTTAATGATAAAGTAAAAAAGGATTAATTTTAAAAATTAAATTTTAAAGGCAATGAAAAGAATGTCATTGACGATAACACTAATTGCTACCTCGTTTCTATTAGGTTTCGCTTTTAAGACAATAATTTTTAAAAATGAAAAAATGAAAAAAGTAACAGGAATAGGTGGTATTTTCTTCAAATGTAAAGACCCAAAAGCAATTAACGAATGGTATAAAACACATTTAGGGTTTGTCACAAGCGCATATGGAACAAGCTTTCAATGGCGGGAGATTGATGACAGCACAAAAAAGGGACTTACCCAGTGGAATCCTTTTGCAGAAAACACAAAATATTTTGAGCCTTCAACAAAAGACTTTATGATAAACTATAGAGTAGAGAATTTAGAAGCATTGGTTGAAGAATTAAGAAAGGAAAACGTAACTATCGTTGACAAAATTGAAACATATGATTACGGAAAATTTGTTCATATTTTAGACATTGAAGGAAATAAAATTGAATTGTGGGAGGCTAAAGATTAGGAGTTGAAACTTTCTTTAGTAGAATAAAAAAAGAAGGTCGCTGAAAATCAGCGACCTAATTCAAATTGAGTGATCCCGCTGGGACTCGAACCCAGGACCCCTACATTAAAAGTGTAATGCTCTACCAACTGAGCTACGGAATCTTCCGATTAATAGACCGGAGTAATCGACGTGATCTCAAAACCGGATGTTAATCTCTTGTTTTGAGCGTGCAAAAATAAAGGAAATCAAGTCTTTATGCAAATTATTTATATCTCATTATCTTTATACAACTCGCTGACCTGTTCCTAAAAACTCCGCAACCTGATCTTTCATCCAGTAAATGCACTCCAATGAATCGTCTTGCCTTGCCTGCACTGCTCTTATTATGCATGATCACAGATACTTCAACCGCTCAGTCCGTCCAGTGGGTCTCGCTCTTTGACGGGAAATCATTGTCCGGATGGAAAGAACTGGCTGGTACTGCCAAATTCAGCGTTGAAAATGGTGCCATCGTCGGCGCCACCGTTGCCAACTCGCCGAATAGTTTTCTTGTCACCGAAAAAGAATTTGGAGATTTTGAATTTGAAATGGACGTGAAAATAGAAGATACAACCTCAAATTCCGGCGTTCAGCTCAGAAGTCATTACGATCCGGCCGGTCATGAGGGCAAAGGGAAAGTGTTCGGGTATCAGTATGAGCTGGATCCTTCTTCCAGAAAGTGGACCGCCGGTATTTATGATGAGGGGCGCCGCGACTGGCTCTATCCCATGTCCCTGCATCCCTCCGCGCAAAATGCCTTCAAACTGAATCAATTCAATAAAGTAAAAATCCAATGTGTCGGAAACAATCTCCGCACCTGGATCAACGGAATTCCGGCAGCTTACGTGGTAGATACAATGGATCACAAAGGGTTTATCGGGTTACAGGTGCATGCTATCTCAAAACCGGATATGGCAGGAGAAAAAATTTACTTTAAGAATATCCGCATCAGACCACTCAGCGTGCTAAGCGAGGATTATCCGAAAGATGCCTATGTCCTCAATAATATTCCCAATCATTTATCCCCCACAGAAAAAAAGAATGGATGGAAATTATTATTCGATGGAAAGACTCCCAACGGCTGGCGCGGGGCCTATAAAAAAGGATTTCCGGAAAAAGGATGGGTGGTGAAAGATGGTAATATGACCGTGCTTTCTTCTGCGGGAAAAGAATCAGCCAATGGCGGTGATATTGTCACCCTGAATGAATTTAGTGCATTTGATCTTTCATTCGATTTCAAGATTACGCCTGGGGCCAACAGCGGTGTAAAATATTTTGTCACCCTGAAAGAAAATAACCAGGGATCTGCCATCGGACTGGAATACCAGGTGCTGGATGATCAGCTGCATCCGGATGCCAAGTTGGGAAGGGATGGCGACCGCACCATGGCTTCCCTGTACGATCTGATTCCCGCAGTCAAGCAGGCCCGCTTCGTGCATCCGGTCGGCAACTGGAATACAGGAAGGATCATTGTTTTTCCCAACAATCATGTGATCCATTATCTCAATGGGGTTAAAGTGTTGGAATACGATCGCGGTTCGCCGGAGTTCAGGAAACTGGTGGCCATCAGTAAGTTTAAAGTTTGGCCGAACTTCGGTGAAGCAAAACAAGGACATATCCTCCTGCAGGATCATGGAAATGAGGTGAGCTTCAGAAGCATCAAGATCCGCGTACTTCAATAATTTTTAAAGAAAACATTATGGAAAGAAGAGTCTTTATCAAGAATGCCTCTATGACAGGGGCGGGACTGACCATTTTGAATTTTCCCATATTCGGCAAAAATGCGCCCTCCAATAAAGTAGTGCTTGCCGTAATGGGCGTCAATAGCCGGGGTTCTTATCTCGCCAAATCTTATTCGCAGCTGGCCAATGTGGAGATCGCATATATCTGCGATGTAGAAGATGGCGCTATTAAGAATGGGTTTGATGCGTTGAAGAGTGCGGCGCGCAAACCCACGCTGGTACGTGATATCCGCGAACTCCTTAAGAAAACTGATTTCGACGCACTGCTCATCGCAGCTCCGGATCACTGGCACACACCTGCAGCCATCCTGGGCGTGAGCCATGGTAAGCATGTGTATGTTGAAAAACCATGCGGACAAAATCCTGCAGAAGGAGAAATGATCTCCAGGGCCCTGCATCAATATGGTAAACTGATCCAGATGGGAAACCAGCGCAGATCATTTCCTACCCTGATACAGGCGGTAAAAGAAGTTCGCGACGGTATCATAGGAGATCCTTATCTCGGGAAATCCTGGTACGCCAATAACCGGAAATCCATCGGAATTGGAGAAGTAATTCCTGTGCCGCCCACATTAAATTTCGAGTTGTGGCAGGGACCTGCACCCAGAAGGGATTATAAAAGCAATCTCGTTCATTATAACTGGCATTGGTTCTGGCATTGGGGAACGGGCGAGGCATGCAATAACGGAACGCATGAAATTGACTGCTGCCGCTGGTTCCTGGGTGTCGATTATCCGACTAAAGTCACTTCGGTAGGCGGGCGATATGCGTTTCAGGACGATTGGCAAACGCCGGATACACAGATCGCAGGTTTTGAATTCGCCGATAATAAGGCTATCACCTGGGAAGGCAGGAGTTGCAACCATTTTCCTGTAGAAGGTGCCGGCCGCGGTTTTATTATTTATGGCAAAAAAGGAACGCTGGTAAATCTCGGCAGCGGTGATTATAAAATTTATGATGCAGATAATAAACTGGTGAAAGAAGTGAAGGCGAATTCGGACGCAGATCCAACCAATCCAGTGAGTGCGACAGGAAATCTCGACCTTTATCATTTTCAGAATTTTGTGGACAGCATCCGTGGGATTGCCCATTTAAATTCTCCGGTTGACGAAGCACAAAAAAGTGTCTTGCTATGTCATCTTGCGAACATCGCCCAACGCAGCGGCCGTGAGCTCCATTGCGATTCGCTGAACGGACATATTCTGAACGATGAAACATCCATGGCCCTCTGGAAACGTGACTATGAAAAGGGTTGGGAGCCCCAGATTTAATTAGGTGGAAGCTATAGAGAAACGATTAAAGCAATCAAACTGAAATATTTTTTGTTCATCCTGGTTTGGCTCGGTTGCCTGCAAGAAAATGATGCCGGCATCCCGCCAAACTTGCGGGCCGTAAACCTTCGCTGTGAATACCTGAAAAACCCACTCGGGATAGACAGCCACAGTCCACGACTTTCCTGGAGCTTTGTTTCGGAAGGGAAAAACAAATCACAATCGGCTTATGAGTTGGTTGTAAGCAGGAACATTCCCGGCTTGCAACAGGGAAAAACGCAGGATTGGTCAACCGGAAAAATTGCTTCTTCCCAAAACATCCAAATAGCATATTCCGGAAAGCCACTGCAATCATTTACGCGCTACTACTGGAAAGTGAAAATTTATGACGAACAGGGGAATGCGTCCGGATGGAGTGCGCCTGCCTGGTTTGAAACGGCCATGCTCGATAGTGCTGACTGGAAAGCGGAATGGATCAGTGATGGGAAACAGAATCCCTCAAAGGACGAGGATTATTACCGGGAGAACCGCATGCCTTTATTGCGGAGAAATTTTCCCGTGGCCCATGCAGTAAAAGCAGCCAGATTATATATCTGCGGACTTGGATATTACGAAGCGTATCTCAATGGAATAAAAATAGGGGATCATATGCTGGATCCTGGATTTACCAAATACAGCAAGACCGTATTATATACAGTTTATGATCTGACCTCATTTGTTAAGCCTGGAGAGAATACGCTGGGCGTCAGTCTGGGAAGCGGCTGGTGGGATCCTTTGCCCTTGCGCATTTTCGGCAGAATTGATCTGAGACAGGTTCAACAAACCGGCAGGCCCTGCGTGAAAGCGATGATTCGGATCGAGTATGGGGATGGCAGCGTAAAGATCATCGGGACGGATGAATCCTGGAAGTCCGCTCCCGGACCCGTAACGCATAATAATGTCTATCTCGGTGAAGCGTACGATGCCCGCTACGAACAAAAAAACTGGTGCCGGTTAAATCCGGATCCCTCCATGTGGATGCCTGTTAAAAAAGTGGAGGGCCCTTCCGGCAGACTGATAGTGCAGATGCAGCCGCCGATCCGCGTTACAAAAGAAATAATTCCGGTGAAAATTACAGAAACGGGAAAAGATACATTCATAGTGGACTTGGGACAAAATTTTGCCGGTGTTGCACGTATTCACGTAACAGGTAATTCAGGAAGAAAAATTTGTTTGCGCTATGGCGAAGGTTTGTTTAAGGATGGAAGGCTGAATTACATGACAACGACGGCGACACAGATAAAAAAAGGAGGCCTGAGTGGAGGGCCCGGTGCGCCAGCCACTGCATGGCAGGAGGACAGTTATATTTTGAAAGGACGGGGAATTGAAACCTGGAACCCCTCCTTTACGTTTCATGGCTTTCGTTATGTGGAGATTACCGGTTGGCCCGGAAAGCCGCGACTGGCGGATATCTCCGGATTAAGGATGAACAGTGATATGGAAACCGCTGGCAGTTTTAGCTGCTCCAATGAAATGTTTAATCGACTTCACCGGATCATTCAGTGGACTTTCCTGAGCAATGTATTTAGCGTTCAATCGGATTGTCCGGGCCGCGAAAAAATGGGATATGGAGCAGATATGGTCGTTTCGGCAAACGCCTTCCAGTATAATTATGATATGAGCCAGTTCTACGCCAAATCCGTTCATGATTTTGCAGATGAGCAACAGGCAGACGGAGCCATTACCGAGATCGCGCCATATACAGGAATCGCAGATAAGGGATATGGCGGAAATTCAGGTCCCCTGGGCTGGGAGCTTGCATTTCCTTATTTGCAGGATCAGCTTTTTTATTTTTACGGAGACAAAAAAATATTGGAGACCAATGCAGTGGGCTTTCGCAAGCAAATGGAATTTTTGGAATCGAAGGCAAAAGATAATTTATATTCTACTGACATCGGCGACCATGAAACACTCGATCCAAAGCCAGAAGCTTTTAATGCAGCATGTTTTTATTACCAGCATGCGTTATTGGCAAAAAAGTTTGCGGAAATCCTGAATCGAAAAGAAGAACTTGCGAAATATGATTCCCTCGCAACAAAAATACGGGAAGCGATCTTTCAAAAATATTACGATCCGCAAACCGGCAGCTTTGATAATGGAACAGAAAGTGCCCAGCTATTTGGTTTGTGGTACGGTTTGTCGCCTGATAAACCCAAAAGCCTTGAGTGGCTAAAAGAGGCGTTTGAAAAAAAGAACTGGCATTTATCAACGGGCATTTTCTCCACGAGGATGCTGTTCCAGGTGTTGCGCGATAATAATCTTAATTCATGGGCCTATAGAATAGCGAATCAAAAAGATTTTCCGGGGTGGGGGCATATGCTCGCAAACGGAGCTACTACGCTTTGGGAGACCTGGGCCTTCCCGGAAACATCGCCGTCACGCAATCATCCGATGTTTGGTTCCGTTGATGAATGGTTTTACCGTTCCCTTCTGGGCATCAACACGCTCTCTCCGGGATTTTCGAAGATCGAGATCAGGCCTCAGCCGGTAAAAGAACTCCTCTGGGCTAAAGGCTCCTATCGTTCTCCTCAGGGGATGATCCTTTCTTCCTGGAAAAAAAACCAATCCGGGTTTTCACTATCCGTAAGCATTCCCCCCAATACAAGGGCCATTGTCTATGTTCCTTGTCCGCCTTCGGCTGTTGTATATGAAAAAAATATTGCGGTTAAGCCAGACCGTTATACAGATGGGTATGCGGTTATTGAAACCGGTTCGGGAAATTATATATTTCACACCAATACAATTGAATAACTTTATGAACAAGCATGCAAATTCAAAACCTAAAGCTCCTGTTATGATCCGCTATTTTACGGCCATAATGGCCCTTTTAATCTCCCTTCAGGGATTTTCACAAAAATTCGATCAACTGGCGCAGACGCCGCCCATGGGATGGAACAGCTGGAACAAGTTTGCCTGCGATGGGATAAATGAGCAGGTGATCAGGAAAACAGCTGATGCCATGGTTTCCAGCGGGATGAAAGATGCCGGATATGAATATGTGGTAATAGATGATTGCTGGCAGGTTGACCGCGACAGTTCAGGGTTTATCGTGGCTGATCCCAAGAAATTCCCTTCCGGGATCAAGGCTCTGGCGGATTATGTGCATAGCAAGGGTCTCAAATTCGGTATTTATTCATGTGCCGGCCGAAGGACATGTGCCGGCCGCCCCGCCAGCCGCGGTCATGAATACCAGGATGCGATATCTTATGCGCGATGGGGAGTTGATTATTTGAAACTCGATTGGTGCAATGCTGAAGGTCAGAATGCAAAAGAATCCTATACGCTCATGCGGGACGCCTTATATAAAGCGGGAAGGCCCATCGTTTTCAGTCTTTGTGAGTGGGGAACGAATAAGCCCTGGGAATGGGCCGGAGATGTCGGCCATTTATGGAGATCTTCCGGTGACATAGGTAATCATTGGGATAAAGTTGATGGTAATGACGGAAGAATCTGGGGAGGAAGTGTGCTCGTTAACCTTGACCTTCAAAAAGGCCTGGAGAAGTACGCCGGTCCTGGTCGCTGGAATGATCCCGACATGCTGGAAGTTGGAAATGGCGTATTAACCATTGCAGAAGAGCGCGCACATTTCAGCTTATGGTGCATGCTCGCAGCTCCCCTGATCGCCGGAAACGATCTGAGCACTATGTCGAAAGAAACCATTGGCATACTTACAAATAAAGAAGTGATTGCAATTGATCAGGATAAACTGGGAAAGCAGGGATATTTAATTCAGGATGAAGAAAAGTTTCAAATCTTTCTAAAACCATTATCCGGCGGAGACACGGCCATCTTCCTGTTCAACCGCGGAGATCTGCCCCGGGAAATGACTATTGACTGGAAAAAATATAAGATCGGCCCCGATCATGCACTGAGAGATTTATGGAAAAAACAGGCTGTTGGAACGACAAGCACTGATTATAAGGCGAACGTTGGAGGGCACGATGTTGTAATGCTGAGGGTTGCAAAGTAAAAGTTTCAAATTTCAAATTTCAAAGTAAAAAGTAAAAAGTAAAAAATACACCCTGATAGAGTAGCCTTTTGAACAAAGGGGTCCATTTTTTACTTTTTACTTTTTACTTTTCAATTACGACCCCCTCTGCGACCCCCCCGTCAGCTTCGTATTCCTCGCAACACCCTTCGTATTTGTTTTACCTTTTTGTAAGGGAAGATTCTGCTTGGCTTTGGAAAGCCCACCTCCACCCGGGCGGGTATCCTTCTTATTTTTCTTATTCGGTATCAATGACATATTTCCTGAGGTTTGGCCGCAAAGTTAAGGAAATACTTAATTTATATGAATACAGCGTCTGGTTTAATCCCATGATTGATTGCCACGCAACCATCCGGCTAAAATGATAGTTCTCATCTATCGGTAACAAACACTCGGAGTTGTTTAATTGTAATATTTCTAATACCGACAAGTTTATTGGTTGTTTTCGGACCGGAATTGTCCGTTATCGAACAGTCCTAATTGTTAAAGAAAACCTATTACCATTGATTTACAACTGATTGATGAATTGGCATGGTGTTGAAGATCTATTTACATCGAAGAAAATACAAATGAAAAGTTTATCCAGATCAGAAAAAAAAATAAAAAAATATTCGGCAGACTGCAACATGATTTAAAAGCCTGCGTCTTATTAACAGTAACAAAAAACAATAACCATATCAAAACATCGAAAAATGAAAAAGTTAGTTCTCGCTCTGGCAGTGATCCTGATAGCCGGCCTAAGCAGCGCCTCAGCGAATGATCCTGTTTACGTAAATAAAAGAGTGTCCGCCGCATTTCAGTCCGATTTCACACATGCAAAAAATGTCAGCTGGGTTGAGTCACCAAAATATGTCATGGCACAATTCAGTATGAATAATAAGATAATGTTTGCCTATTACAATCATGATGGAAGCTTTATCGGCGTGATCCACAATATTCTTACCACTGATTTGCCCGATAATCTCCGCCATGCCATTAAAAAAGGTTATGGATCCTATTGGGTTTCAGAACTTTTTAGAATGGATACTGATCTTGAATCTTCCTATTATATCCGGCTTGAAAATGGAACGGAATCCATTGTACTGAGTTCTGATGGAGCAGAAGGCTGGAAAATATTTAGTGTAACAAATAGTTCCGGAAAAGAATCCGCATCTCTTTAGCAGTGTATCTTTTGAGTTTAAGTTTAATCCCTCCGTTCTCCACGGAGGGATTTTTTTATTCCTGATGTAGGTGTTTCCTAACTTTGTCAGATCGAACTTTTGAATTTACGGCATGCAAAAAACACTAGTGGTTGCAGGAGGGGGAGCGGCTGGTTTCTTCTGCGCAATCACAGCAGCCCGCATGAATCCTGAGTTGCACGTCGTGATCGTGGAAAAATCAGGAAAGTTACTGACCAAGGTAAAGGTAAGCGGCGGCGGCCGGTGTAATGTAACACACGCCTGTTTCGATATTTCCGAAATGATTCGCAAATACCCGAGAGGAGCCCGGTTTCTGAAAAAAACCTTTCACCAGTTTTTTACAACGGACACTATTCAATGGTTTGAAGAAAGAGGCGTAAAATTAAAACAAGAAGAGGATGGGAGAATGTTCCCGGTTACTGATTCTTCGGGAACCATTGTGGATTGCCTGATTCAGGAGGCCAGCAAATACCGGATAGAGATACGCCTGCACCATGAAATAAAATCATTCGATCCGGGCGAAAGCAACGCTGCCTTCGGTATTCATTTTTCCAATGGGTGGGAAGTGAAGGTCGATTTTCTTTGCATTGCCAGCGGAGGTTATCCTAAAGCGTCTATGTTTGATTGGATCCTGCGCACTGGTCATACCATTGAAGAACCCGTTCCGTCTTTATTTACATTTAATTTGCCGGGAAATGAGATAACCTCGCTGATGGGGGTTTCTGTTCCTGATGCTATAGTGAGCGTAACAGGTTCTTCATTGAAAGAAAGGGGCCCTCTGCTGATCACGCATTGGGGTATGAGCGGCCCCGTCATATTAAAACTCTCCGCCTGGGGCGCCCGGGTGTTGAAAGAGAGAAATTATCAGTTTGAAATTTCTGTGAACTGGCTTCCCGCTCACCCGGAATTATCTTTAAGGGAAAAAATTCATTTGATCCGTAAGGAATCAGGAGGCAGGAAAATACGGCATAAAAATCCATGGGGCCTTCCGCAAAGGCTCTGGGAATGGCAGCTGCAACAAAGTGGAATCGGTGATATTCATTGGGCAGACCTTTCCGCGCTATTTCAAAACAGGCTCATGAACAACCTATGTAATCAAGCATTCACGATTCATGGGAAGACCACATTTAAAGAAGAATTTGTAACAGCCGGCGGAGTGCGGCTTGCTGAGATCAATCCGCAAACCCTGGAAAGCCGGATCAGGCCGGGGTTATTTTTTGCCGGGGAGGTAATGGATGTGGACGGACTTACGGGCGGATACAATTTTCAGCATGCATGGACTAGCGGTTTTATTGCCGGGAGATCGGCGGCGGGGTACAGTCAATGAATATCATATCGGACAAATTGTTTACATTCGAAAATTGCAAGGCTCATGGAACCCGGAAAGGGATTTAAATAAAACCACCCATTATGGAAGAAATAGAAGTGCCCACAGAACAACTTCACGAAACGATCGGGGAGAAGGTGGAAGAAGCTGAAGGGCATGAAGAGAAAAAAAGCATGATGGGGATTGCGATTTCCACTGCACTGATGGCGGTTTTTGCTGCACTTTCAAGCCTGATCGCGGGTCATCATTCGGACGAGGCTGTTTTGGAACAGATCCATGCCTCGGATCAGTGGGCATACTATCAGGCAAAAGGTATTAAAGCTGAAATCCAATCGCTTTCAACCAATGCAGATAAAGCAGCAGTCATTACAAAATATAAAAACGAGCAGGCCGATATTAAAAAGGAAGCTGAGGCGTCTGAAGCTGCTTCCCACCTGCATTTGGAACATCACGCCATACTAGCCCGTGCCGTTACCCTGTTTCAGATTTCCATTGCTATTTCGGCAATTGCCATTCTAACCAAAAAAAGAATCCTCTGGTTTGCCAGTCTGGGCATTTCCTGTTTTGGATTGTTCTTTTTTATTTCAGGCCTTTTCTGATGCCCGGGTATTTTGACCGGCAATAAAAAAATGAAATCGGGGGAAAATTGACTGCGCTTATCTTTGCACTATGCGTGGAATGAAGACCATTATATTTTTGCTGATATCGAATAGCTTCATGACTTTGGCCTGGTACGGGCACCTTAAATTCAAAGAATTTTCCTGGGGAAGGACCCTGGGATTGTTTTCTGTCGTCCTCATCAGCTGGGGGTTAGCTTTTTTCGAATACCTTTTTCAGGTTCCGGCCAACCGGGCAGGATTTAAAGAAAATGGGGGCCCCTTCAGCCTGGTTCAGTTGAAAACCATCCAGGAGGCCATCACACTTTCAGTGTTTGTATTATTCACGATTATTTTTTTTAAGGAGGAAAAGCTGGGCTGGAACCACCTGGTCGGTTTCGCCCTGCTCGTTGCGGCCGTATTTGTGATTTTCAAAAAATGGTAATTGTAAATATTTTTTTCCGAGAATATGCATATCAATATTTAACAATTAATTTATCCTTTTATTCAAAAGGCGGATAAATCCTTACCGTTAGTTCATAAGTTTGCTTCCTATTTAACCTTTAACATGATGAAGCCGATTGCCTGGTTCCTGTTCGCATCCATAATTCTCATTTCCGTTTCCTGTAAGCATAAAAGGGCTGGAACCCCGCAGGTGCTTGTCTATGGCCACGATTTTTCTTCACCTGAGGCGGGCAACAATGTACAGGTATTAGAAAAATTAGGTGAAAAGAACGGTTTTGGGCTAAGACTGACAGATACATCACTTCTCTTTACGGATGATTCCCTGCAAAATTACGCAGCTGTCATTTTATTGAATTGTTCCGGAATGCCACTGCAATACCTGGAAAGGATTGCCCTGGAAAGATTCATACAGGCAGGCGGTGGCGTTGCCTGCATTCATGAACCTGTTGAAACGGAAGACTGGCGCTGGTATGGCAGGTTAATCGGATCTGATTCCACCGTCCCCGCTTTTTTTCATGATTTTGATGGAGGCAGGGCTTTTTATACCTCCGATACGGTCAATCCGCAGCGTTATAATGACCTGGAATATTTGAAGAAGATCCTGAACGGTATTGAATATGCCATAGGTGAGTACCAGCCCCTTGATTACACCAAGGCTAGGGTTGATTATCCTCCTACAGAAAACCATTTCACCAAGCATTCCCTTGTTCAGGCAACTTTTTTTGAGCCGACGGAAATGACGATTCTTCCGAATCTCGATGTCCTGATCCTGCAGCGGCGGGGCGAGATCATGTTATATAAAAATGAAACAGGAAAAGTAAAGCAGGCCGGTTTCCTGAATGCTTACTGGAGGGCACATGCGAAAAACGTCAATGCGGAAGAAGGCATGCTGGGCATTTCCAAGGATCCGGCCTTCGCAACCAATCACTGGGTATATATTTATTACAGCCCCGCCGATAGTTCCGTCAACCGTTTGTCGCGATTTACATTTAACAATGATACCATTGAAAATAATTCTGAAAAAGTAATCCTGGAAGTGAAAGCACAGCGGGAGATCTGTTGTCACACCGGAGGTTCGATTGCATTCGGTCCTGATAGTTTATTGTACTTCTCTGCGGGCGACAACTCCACTCCATTCGACGAGCCCGGAGCAAAATATGTCAGCAGCAGTTTTGCGCCATTGAATGATGTTCCGGGACATCAGCAATATGATGCGGAGCGGTCGGCTGGAAACAGCAACGACCTTCGGGGAAAGATCATGCGCATCCGGGTTCATGCAGATGGAACCTATGAAATTCCGAGTGGAAATCTATTTCCGCCTGGCACGGTCAAAACAAGGCCTGAGATTTACGTAATGGGCAACCGGAACCCTTACCGGATTTCCGTTGATCAGAAAAACGGTTTTTTATACTGGGGAGAAGTTGGACCCGATGCGAATAATGACAGTCTGGATACTCGCGGTCCGCGGGGATACGATGAAGTAAATCAGGCAAGAAAGGCCGGTTTTTTCGGATGGCCATTTTTTGTCGGCGATAACTATCCGTATCATGCTTACAATTATGCAACGGGCGAACATGGTGCGGCCTTCAACCCGGAGAAGCCGGAGAATCATTCCAGGAACAATACAGGCCTTATAGAACTTCCTCCTGCACAGCCTGCTTTTATCTGGTATCCTTATGCGCATTCTCCTGAATTTCCGGAACTCGGTTCAGGGGGCCGGAATGCCATGGCCGGACCAGTCTATTATCCCGATCTGTATCCCGAAGCGACCCGCTACCCGGATTATTATAATGGGAAGTTGTTTATTTACGATTGGATACGCGGATGGATAAAAGTAGTTACCATGCAGCCCGACGGCGATTTCGAATATATGGAGCCTTTTCTGGAGCACACGCCATTGCATAACTGTATTGATATGGAAGTGGGGCCGGACGGGAAATTGTATCTGCTGGAATATGGCACGGCCTGGTATGCAAAAAACCCTGATGCAGGACTATCCCGCGTTGATTATAGTGCCGCAGTGCCGACCGCAGCAGCCGCATCGACTCCTGCTGGGGCTGATTCTTCTGCATCTGCGCGCGGACCATTTGCAGCGGGATATGGATTGACCCAGGTTATGGATTGCAAGAGTTGTCATAAGGAAAATACTATTTCCATCGGGCCATCATTCCAGCGCGTTTCGGAAAAGTATGCGAAGGACAAAAATGCGGAAGTTTACCTTAGTCAGAAGATCATGAAAGGAGGCAGCGGGGTCTGGGGTGATGTAAACATGGCGGCCCATCCTGATATTTCAAAGCATGATTTGAAGGAAATCCTGGAATATATTTTGTCGTTGAGTAGGGAAAAGAGATAATTGGTTGACGGTTGACAGTTGACGGCTTTGCCCTCCGAAGGGAAGCGAAGGAGGGTGCTTATTATGAGAAATTTCATCCGGTATTATTTTGCGGGAGTTTTTCTGATTCTGGGCTGCCACAGTAATGAAAATACATTTGGTCATGGTGCAGCTGGCAAACGGCTTCAAGATTTATTGGATCAAAAAGAATATTTCCGGCTGAATGACCAATTGAACTCGCTTAAGCCCGGATTAGTCAATGAGGAAAGATTGTATTATCAGGCATTCGTTGACAATGCATTTAACCGCAACAGGCAAGCCATTGAGGATATCGATAGCCTATTTAAGGATTACAATGCTGCTTTGCCTGATTCCTTAAAGGTTAATTTATACCTGCTCCAATCAGATAGTTATTTTAAGATTTTCCAGTATGCTGAATCTGCGCAGAGCGACAGCATGGCATTGGATCGCGGCGCGCATAATTCCGATACAGCGGAATTAAATGATATCAGGAATGACCTTTTGGTCCGTAATGCGTTGCGCTCCATTTCTCCCCAACAAAGCATCATTCAGGACAGCACAATGATACATTGGGTGAAAGACCGGCTAGGCCTGATTGAAATCCCTTTGAAATGCAGGGGAATAAATTATGAGGCGATCTTTGACACTAGGGCAAATATCTCATCCATATCAAGAACATTTGCGACCCGCCTGGGATTAAAAATACTTCCTGTTACCTATGAAGAAGGAAGTGGTATTACCGGAATAAAATTTCAGACTGGCTTAGGCATTGCCGACAGTTTGTATATAGGAAATATTCTGATACGCAATGCCGTGTTTCAGGTGATGCCGGATTCCATATTATACCTTGCCCAGGCAAATTTTTCTTTGAGTATAATTATCGGCTTTCCGATCATTGAAGAACTCAGGGAAATACATCTTCACCAGGATGGCCGGATGGTTATTCCGTTGAAGACATCGCCAAGCGATTTGAAAAACTTTGCGCTGGATGGCCTTGATCCCGTTATCATGTTAAGATCGGATCAGGATACACTCAATTTTCACATTGATCTGGGAGCAACAAGTACCACCCTCTACGATGCCTATTTTGAAAAATACAAACGGAAAATAATTAAGGAGGGCGTTAAAAAATCAGCTGATTTCGGAGGAGCCGGTGGGGTAAAGCGAAAAGACGTTTATGTGCTTCCGGGCCTTCATCTGACGCTGGGAGACCAGACTGTGACGGTTGACAGTGTGGATGTGCTTACACAAAAGATTTTTCCCAAAGAGCGATTCTACGGAAACCTGGGCCAGGATTTTACCGGTAAATTCAGGGAAATTATTTTTAATTTTAATTATATGTACATTGAGGTGAAGTAGATCATTTTTCATTTCAAAACCTCTTCGCTATGCTTGCTGACCAGGAGCTCAAATCTTTTGTTCCCACAGTGGTGCCGGACAAAGCAAAATTATTTTACCGGGACATCCTGGGATTAACCCTTTTAGGAGAGGATAAATATGCATTGGAGTTTGAGGCCAACGGGAGGTTGTTAAGAGTTACTACCGTACCGGAGTTAAAACCGCACACTTTTACTGTCCTTGGCTGGAATGTCAGCAATATTTCCGCTACAATAAAATTGCTGAATGCAAAGGGCGTTTATTGCGAAAAGTATGATTTCCTTAACCAGGATGAATTGGGAGTCTGGACCTCCCCGGGAAGTTCAAAAGTCGCCTGGTTCAAAGATCCGGATGGGAATGTGCTTTCGCTTACGGAGTGAGATTTGGCGATTAAGTGGTTTTTATTCTCAGGTCATAAACAAAATCCTGAATATCAAGAATTTGAAATTCACTTCGATCAGGATGCAAGGGATTGAGAAGGTAATTAAATTCTGATGTTTGCATTGTCCGCGTTCAACGTTTTATTTCCTCCTTATTCAAACCTTGATTTGCGATACATCCATTGCCCGCCAGTAAAGTCGGGGAATTCCACCGTTTGATTTCCCAGTTCAATACTTTTTTCACTTAAGGGAGTAATGGCGCTCCAGGCGGCTGCGTCGTAAACATCCATGGGTGTTGCAGTTTGTTGTTTGATTGATTCCACAAATGCCTGGAGAACGAAAAAGTCCATTCCGCCGTGGCCCGCACCTTCCGCTTCGTTTCCGTATTTAACCCAAAGGGGATGATCATATTTATCAAGGTAGGGTTTTGCTTCCTCCCATTCGTCTGGTTTCGGACTTACACCTTCCAGGTAGAGCGAATGATTCACATCCATCCAGATTCCCTTTGTACCCTGAACGCGGAAGCCCAGTGAATAGGGTCGCGGGAGACTGGTATCATGCTGCAATAAAATCGTTTCTTCATTGGCGCATTTGATCTGGGTGGTCACCACGTCGCCCAGTTTGAATTGAAGTTTGGCATTGGGATGATTTTCTCCTCCGTTCTTTACAATATAATTATGCAGGCCGCGCGATTTTGTGGCGAAGGAAGAAAGAGAAATAAAACGGTTTCCGTAATTTATATTCAGCATTTCGGCTACCGGGCCAATGCCATGGGTAGGGTAGAGATCGCCGTTCCGGAGGAGTGAATGGTTTGTGCGCCAATGGGCTTCAGAAAATCCTTTTTCTCCAAATTCCACACCCATGCCGTAGGCAGTTTTCCCGTCATTCAGTTTTACTCCACGGAGGTCATGCTGATATCCCGCCTGCATGTGCATCAATTCGCCAAACATGCCTTGCCGCACCATTTGCAGAATGGCCATCACGTCGCGGCGATAGCAGACATTTTCCAGCATCATGACCTGCGCCTGGTTGTGTTCCGCTGCTTTCACCACATCCCAATGATCCTGAAGCGTGATGCCCAGGATCACTTCGGTTGCAACATATTTTATTCCGGCAGCTAGTCCGTCGAGCACCATGGGTGCGTGCCATTCCCAGGGCGTTGCAATGATAATTCCCTGCAGATCCTTTTCTTCCAGCATTTTCCGGTAAGCATGCGGATCTCCGGTGAAAATTTTAGGCATGGGCTTGCCGGACTTCGTAATGATCTCTTTGGCCGACTGAAGCATGCGGTCATCAATATCACAAATGGCCACGATGTCCACATCAGAGCGCAGCAAAGCATTTTGCAGATGATTCTGGCCGCGTAAACCGACCCCGATAATACCCAACCTTACCTTTGTGGCCGCATGCTGCGCAAAGAGTCTGGAGGGCCTGAAAAGGCTTACGCCGGCGGCTGCAATGGAAATATCCTTTACAAAATCTCTTCTTTTCATGAGCTAAGTATTAAGCATGTAATTAATGAAGAATGAAACGGGGAAAATATGAATACTGTTAAGGTATGAATGCTTTTTAGGAATCTCCGGCAATGGTTTTAATATTGACAAACTCGCGTATGCCATGTGTTCCAAGTTCTCTTCCATAGCCCGATTGCTTAATGCCGCCGAAGGGCAGGCGGGGATCGGATTTCACCAGGGAGTTAATAAAAACAGCGCCTGATTCCATTTTTTTTGCCAGGGCAATTCCCTTTTCCAGGTCGAGGGTCCAGATGCTTCCAGCGAGACCAAATTTTGAATCGTTCGCCAGCCTGATAGCATCTTCTTCGTTCTTTGCTGTTATCACAACAGCCAGCGGGCCAAAGGTTTCTTCTTCATAAGCAGGCATACCTTTTTGTACTCCGGTAATCAGGGCAGGCATTACATTGCAGCCATCCGCTTTTCCACCAAAAACGAGACTTGCTCCTTTTTGAACAGATGCCTGCATTTGTTTTTGAATATGATCTGCCAGATCCGGACGTGCTACGGGCCCCGTTGTAATTCCAGCTTCGAAGGGATTTCCCTGCTTCAGTTTTTTTAGCTCCGTAAGTAATGCATGAAGGAATGCATCTGCAGCTTCCTTTACCACGATAAAGCGTTTTGCGGCGATGCATGACTGACCCGCGTTCTGCATGCGCGACTGGATCGCAACTGCTGCTGCTTTATTTATATCTGCATCCGCCAGCACCAGCAGGGGATCTGATCCTCCAAGTTCCATAACCGATTTGCGGATATGTTTTCCGGCGAGCGCAGCTACGGAACTTCCTGCCCTTTCACTGCCGGTGAGGGTTACAGCCTGCACAAATGGAGCAGAGATTATTTTTTCAACTTCGGGCACGTCAATGATCAGGCTCGTAAATACGCCTGTTCCGGCACCCGCCTCAAGAAATAGTTTTTCTATCGCTAATGAACAACCGCAAACATTGGGTGCATGTTTTAACAGACAAACATTTCCTGCCATCAGGGTTGGTGCGGCAAAGCGGAATACCTGCCAGAATGGAAAATTCCAGGGCATGATGGCGAGTACGGTACCGATGGGCTGATAAGAAATTAAACTTTTCCTGTATCCCGCTTCCTGTATTTCGTCCCGAAGAAAACCTCCGGCATGTTCTGCATAATATTCGCAGACCCAGGCACATTTTTCAATTTCGGCCCGCGATTCGGCAATCACTTTTCCCATTTCCCGGCTAATCAGGGTAGCCAGGACTTCTTCATCGCGGCGAAGTAAGGCAGCAACATTTTTAAGGATATCGCCGCGGCGGAAAAAGGATTTATTTTTCCATTGAGTGAAAGCCAGTGCCGATGCGGAAACCCGTTCTTCCAATTCCTTCTCACTGAGCAGAGGATATGTTGCAATCAGCTCCTGGTTCCAGGGGAAGAGGGATTGGAATTCTGGCATTGAGTGAATTTAAGGATTAAATTAAAAAGTAAAAATTAAAAAATGGAGCGCTTATTTCCAAAGTATACAATATCAGCGTCCAATTTTTACTTTTTACTTTTTACTTTCTTCACAAATTCACCAATTGATTCTTAATCGCATACAAAACCAACCCAACCCTATTGCTTACATTGAATTTTTTAAAAAGGGATTCGCGGTAGCCGTCTATCGTGCGTTCGCTGAGGAACATTTCCCTGGCAATCTGTTGATAATTTTTTTCGCTGCAGGCGTGTTGCAGAAATTCCAACTCGCGGTCAGTCAGTTTGGCAAACCCTGAAACGGATTCGCTGCCGCCATGGTGAATGGATTGCATTACTTTGCGGGTAAGTATTTCGTTGTAATAGTATCCTTTGTCAATAAGCTCATCAAAGGCGAGTTGAAGTTCCTTGGGATCTGCGTCCTTTAAAATATATCCTCGCGCACCCTGATGTATCATTTTAATAATGGCTACGTCAGAATCCATCGTACTGAGGGCCATCACTCGGATCTGAGGATAATGCGTGCGCAGCCAGGCTGCCGTAGCATACCCGTCCATCACCGGCATATGGATATCCAGCAGAACAATATCCGGAAGCTTGTCGGGATCAAGCTGGTCAATAAATTCCTTACCATTGCCAACATCCATCAGCACTTTGTAGGATGGAAATAAATTGATGAGCACCGCAAGCCCCTTGCGGAACATCGTATGATCATCAACAAGCGTTATCGAGCGCGTTTCACGCATAAGCAATTTGTATTTCCAGTGTAGTTCCTTCCCCGGGCCTGCTGACAATATTTGCCTTTCCTCCAATAAGACTTGCCCGGCGGAGAATATTCTGCAGGCCCAGGCCCTCTCTTTTCTTCAATTCCTCCTCGGGATTAAATCCTGCACCATTATCAAAGATCGAGATATGCAGCGATTCTTCCAGATAACGGATGGAAACTTTTATTTCAGAGGCGCCCGCATGTTTGATGATGTTCTGAAATCCTTCCTGTACCATCCTGAAAGTGATGAGTTTCTGCTGGTCGGGAATGTTTTTCTCCACACCTTCCACGCTGACCGTGGCCTTAATGATGCCGCTGCGGTTGATCCTGCGGATTTCCTGCGCGATGCTTTCCGGCAGGCTTAGTAGTTGCATGCGCTCGCTGCTCAGGCTCTTCGCAATATCGCGCAATTCGGTCATGGCCTGGCTGATACTTTCTTTTACATTGCTCACAAGATCCTCCTCAAACGTATGACGCTGTTCCATAATGCCCAGCTGCACTTTGGCAAGACTCAGGATCTGGCCCACATTATCATGGATCTCCTGACTGATCATATCGAAAGTCTGTTCCTGTATCTCCAGCTTGGATTCGAGGAGCTGCTTTTCGAAAGTTGCTTTCATGAGTTGCTGCTCCTTGCTCATTTGCCCTTTTTTGTTATTATAATAAAACAGCATGACCAGGAACAATACGCCAAGGAAGAGCAGTATGATAATGACTGCGACAATCGTAAAAATTACCTGATCCTTTGTGTCCTGCATAAAATAAAAGCGTAGCTGTACCCTGCGTATACAATTGCGTTTACGGAAGGCATGATGGCATTATAAAGCGTTTTGTGCGCGATCTCAATATGATTGATCAATATGTATTCCTGGAGTCCGAGTATGACCAAAGTAATAAGCCCGAACAGCAGGTTGACCGAATTGATCCAGAAAAAGGGCTCCCTGGCAAAATTTAGCTCTTGCTGATCCAGGATCGTCAGCCTGACCAGACTGAGACTCGAGAATACAATAGTCATAATATCAAAGAGCACTAGGGAATAGGTGTTAAAATGAAACTGACCCTGGATAAAGAAAAAATTTACGGAGATCAGTATCATGCAAAGAATACAAACAGTATAGAAAACAAAGGTTTCCTTGCCTGTTAAAAATAACATTTTGCCCGCTATAAAGAAATAGAACGGTGTGGATGCAAGCAGGTAAAGGTTATAAGTAAGATAATTCGATTCCCACCCGAACATGCGATAGTTTATTCCTGTGAATTCAGTTACGTTTACGATCACCAGCAAAGGAATAAAAGCAAGCAGAGAGCACGCCCGAAGGCCGCGGAAACAATAAAGCGCAACTACCAGGCAGGCAATCTGAAAATATTCAAACCAGGCAATATGCATACGGCTTAAGGTTGAATTCCACCCAGGTCATAGCCCGTTCCTCCGCCTGTTGATCCCGCAGGCGCTGCCGCATTTGCATGGATCCCTCCCGGTACTGCCTGTGCACTATCGTAAGGCATGAGAAAGATTGCTATCCGATCCCGGTAACGGTTCTTTATTTCCGCATTGCTTTGATAGGTATTCAGATAGGTGCTGTCGTAAATGCCCAGCTGAATTTTTATCATGAGCGTTTTACCTGCTGCATTGTATTGCTCCGCTGTCTGCGTAAGCCAGTCCAGAAGGCCCTTTCCCCGAAAGACCTCACCAGTAGTTATCATGCTGGTGCGTTTGATCTGGATATTTACCTTTTGGCCGGCTACCGCAGAAAATCCGTGCTGCAGCATTACCGTAGCGTATTTATCTATGCAAAGCTGCGCAGAGTCAATACTAACAGCCCTTCCGCCGGTATCCGTGCTATTCCCGGGATTTGTATTCAGGGTGCGTGACAAGAGTTGCCATTGATTCCCGTTTATTTGATGGGCCCCGTCTGATTCCCTGAAAGCAAATACGACTCCCGCAGCCAGGGCAATGAACAAGAATAAAATACTTGATTTGTAAGGCATATGATCAGTTTAATGGTTAATTACGACTTTAAAATACGGAGAATCAGCCTTCCTTATACCATTGGACCCGAGAAATGGGCTTTCTACCCCCGTATACCGGGAAAAACACCCGGGTCAAAATGGTGCTTTCTCCCCTTAAAATGGGTCTTCCTCAGAGCGTAAGTTTGCTCCCAGGCCCTACACTCAAAACCATTTAAACATTACCTTATCCTGAATGATTCGGAAGCACAGATGCAGTTTAATTTAATTTTCTCGTGGACTAGCAATCGTTATCCGCCTCCCTGTTCTCAGGGAGGCTTTGTTTGGCCCGGAACTATAAAAAAAAACGACTGCAGACAGGGAACAAAGCCAAGTTTCGCTATTTTTGGCAGTCCGGGAATCATTCATGATCGCTTGCCTGATGTTGCTTTCCTAACCCTCCTATAAACACCTATAAACCTTTTCCAATCTTTCTACATGAATTTTTCAGAAGCCTTAGGCAGTTTTGGCGTGAGCATTCTCCTGATTGCTTTCGTGCTGAACCTGCTGAAGATTATCCGAACGGACAGCCTGATTTATGGTTTGCTGAATTTTGCGGGCGCAGGTATTGCCTGTATTGCCAGCTATCTGATTCCTTATTTCCCTTTCGTCATACTCGAAGGCGTATGGACTGTTCTATCCGTTGTCGCTATCGTGAAAATACTTATCCGGATGCAGCGCAGCATTTCCATGCCAACGGAAGAGCCTGATTAGCCACTATCCATCACTGTTAGAAGAGGCTCAATTGCCGTAATTCCACACTTATTTTTACTTTTTTATCCAATGGCTTTTCAGGGAATGCTTGTTTTGGGCCTATTAAAGATTTTATTGATGGCCGGAAAGAGATAGGATATACCTGGCTTTCCTGATACCTCGAAGCAATGATTACTTCAGTGTCCGTTTTATGCTGATCAAAGAGGGACAATAATAATTCAGGTGAATTATTTTCTTTCGACAGGTGCGACAAGAGCAGGTGGGTCATAAAATCGGGCCGGTGGGCAGTAAAAAGTTCGAAGGCCTGGTGGTTTGACAGGTGGCCTTGCCCTCCGCGGATCCTGTTCTTCAGGAAAAATGGATAGCTGCCCTGCTGTAACATGTCTTCATCGTAATTGGCTTCCAGAAAAGCGGCATGGCATTGACGGAAATAGCGGACCACCTGTTCGCAGATTTGGCCGATATCCGTGAAAATTCCCACGGTGGTCTGCAGGCAGCGCACCACAAAACTATGTGGATCGCGGGCATCGTGTTTTTTTGGAAATGGAGTAATAATGAGGTTGCCGATGCTTACCGGCTGATGGCTTTCAAACAATTGGACAAATGCCCGGAGCCTCTTGCCTCTGATCTCCCGGAGCGTGCCAGTATTTACGTACACAGGTAATTTATATTTCTGAACGAGGGCGGAAAGGCCGACAATATGATCGCTGTGCTCATGGGAGATAAAGATTCCCTTCACGACTTGCATGCCCAGTCCGAGACGGGCCATCCTATGTTCGGTTTCGGCGCATGAGAGACCTGCGTCCACGAAAATAGCTTCTTCACCGTTGCCGATATAGTAACAGTTTCCATTGCTGCCGGAATTTAATGAAGCTATGAACAAGGACATCTGATTGCGAAATTAATGCTAAGTTTATTGTAATGGATGAACCTTTTCTCACATTCCGGAAATTTAATGATCCGGAAATAGCATCGGAAATGGCCGCAAAATTAAAAGAGCACAACATCGAGGTTGAATTGGAAGATGACGGAAAATTATTCGACCCCAGTTTTGCCAAAAACTTTTTGGATCGGGATATACGGTTAAAATTACGGGCTAAGGATTTTGAACAGGCAGATAAGGTGATGAGGTTCTTTTATAGCAGGCAGGCAGACAAAGTGGGAGCGGACTATTACCTGTATCAGTTCTCGGACTCCGAATTGATGGAAATCGTCCGCAATCCGGATGAATGGGGGTTTCTGGACTATGAACTGGCGCGAAGGATTTTGTCTGACCATGGTATCAGCATTCCTTCAAAGGAATTGAAAAGATTTCAGGAAGAGAAATTGAAATTGCTTTCCCGGCCGGAACCGGCGGATACATCCTGGACCTATATAGGATACCTGCTTGCCCTCGTTGCGCCTCCGCTCGGAATGATCATCGGGTTCAGTATGGCTGGTATGAAAAGAACCCTCCCGGATGGTCAACGCCGGTTTGCCTACAGCAGTGTGGACCGGAACCACGGCAGAAGGATTTTATGGATTGCCCTTATTTGTTTTGTTGCCTGGATTGCCGGCTGGCTTTGGTTTTGGAAATGATAAGGCCTGGAATAATTGCCGTATTTTTAAATATCCCTTGATCTGTTAATGTACGCGCATGGATACTTCTTCAAAAAGCGCACAATTCTTTATAGTGACCGGAGCTTTTTTGGGATGGTTTTCCGTTGTATTGCAATTTTATCTTATCATCATAAACAGGGAAGCATCGGTTCCGGAAACCATCATCAGGTATTTCAGTTTTTTTACCATTCTCACGAATCTGCTGATAACGGTATGCTTCACGGTCCTTCTTTGTAATCCATTATCATCCTGGGGCAGGTTCTTCTCCAACCCTTCAACACTTACTGCTTTTGCAGTTTACATTGCGATTGTCGGCCTGGTGTACAATGGAATCCTGAGATTTCTTTGGAGCCCGCAGGGGGTCCAGCAATTTGTGGATGAATTGCTGCACCTGGTAAATCCGTTATGGTTCCTTTTATTCTGGATTTTCTTTGTTCCTAAATCCCGTTTGAAATGGAAAAATGTTTTCTTCTGGCTATTATATCCCTTGTTTTATCTCATATTCATCCTCATCCGGGGATCGGTTTCAGGATTTTATCCTTATCCATTTATAAACGTAAATAACCTCGGATATCCTGGCGTACTCGTCAATTGTTTAGTATTATTCCTGGGCTTTCTTTTGATTTCGCTATTGTTTATCTGGGTCGGAAAACGCTGGCGAAAGTGATCCTCGGCCGGATTTTCTTTTTTATTGTTGTTCCGAAACAGGTAAGGGAAACATCGTCCAGATATCATCTCCCGTTCTGTCGATTGGCAATTCACTCAGGAGGCCATAACGACGCATATCAATCCAGCGGTGCCATAATATTTAATTGTATCGTGTCGTGTTCGGATGAAATTGTTTCCACGAATGCCAGAATTCCTGGTAAGCGGGAATCGCCTGCAACTGTTTATTTTTTAATGGCCCGGCGATGCAAATCCCTTCCATGTTCCAAATGGAATGTGTGTTGTTATCGCTGAACGTGTCACTGCCCGCATTTTTTGTAAACCAAAGTGTTTGTCCGTTTATATTCCTGTCAAAAGCATGAAATGAAACGGAATCCTTTTCAAGCAGGAGAACAATTGCACTCGGAGGGAGGCTGTCCTGAATAATGGAATGACTTACGAGCTCGTTCCAATCATATGCTTTTTCTTTCATTGCGGTCTTTACGCCTATGATCCACGATTTATTTTTCCAGGAAGCGGAATCTCGTTTTTCCAGGCCGCCTTGAATCGTTCCCTTATCATAGTTTACCAGATCTTCATAATCATCCTTGTAAACCGTGTCCGGTTGCAAAATCCTGGAATCCGGATATTCCCGAAGCCACGCGGCCAGGGAAAGTTGCCGGGAAGGAATTTCTTTTAGCGCAGTACCTTTTAACGGGCCTGCGATGGAAACTCCTGTGGCCTGCTGCCACCAGCTTTTTGTCCGACTGTCTTCAAACATGGCATTAAAGTGATCCATGCCTACGAGCCGAAAACGATCAGGCTGCCCTTTGATCATGGGGCTGTAAACACGACCGGTTCTGCAAACGGTACAATAGGTAATCATTACAGCTTCGTTGCCAATAGTATCCCTTACCTGGTGATGATATCCGATGAACTGGATAGGAAATGCTTTTGCCTCTCCGTTGATGGCCACGCCGATCACCAGTTTATTGGTATCGACGGTATTACTCATTGCTGTGGCAAAATTTTTATGAGCAGGCTGGTAAAACATTTTATCGGCTTCGTAACGCATATTAAACAGGTAGAATACGATTCCATAGAAAATCAGGACGACTCCCAGTAATATTTTCTTCCAGATTTTGCCGGTTCCAAAAATGCGAGAGACGGGATATGCAATCAGCAATATGCCGATGGTCCGCAGGAGCCATTTATTCCGGCCAATAAAATAAGCCAGGTCAATCGTATCCGCATGCTGGCTGCCGGGGAATGGCATGATGAAATAGACCCTTAATATTTCTGTAAGAAATAATAACAGGATGCCTATGATGAATGGCAGTCGTGACATAATACAGGGATTGACCGAAAATTTAAAAAGGAAGAAATAAGCGGTAGAATATCAGATCAGGCGATTGGCCTTGGAGGCTTTCCCGGGAAGGCCAAAAGGCAATCGGGGAGTCCGGGAGCTTTGGATTCTGAGATAGAAGTTTTTACCGCTAACAAATCCGCTAAGGAAAAGCTGCATAAGAGCGCTTCGTATTCGCCGCAGGCGTGATATTTCAGATTGGAATGGGAGGATTCTTTATTGGTGGAAGAGGCGCCAATATCATTGGCATAATTGCCATATTCCGTTTTTTCATTCTTCAAGGTCATTTTATGAAAATCCGGAAGGCATTGAAGTATCAGGATACCATCACTGATTTTGCGCTTTACATATTTATATATTTTGCCTCCGAAACTGATTTCCCCATCCACTCTTTGGAGAGTGGTACTTTCCAGTTGATAGGGCATATTCAGCGGGATGCTAAGCGTAATCAGGTCGTTTTCATTGTATTCGTTTTTGTCCAATGAAGCCTCCATAATTGCGTCCGCTTTTTTCTCGGCATAGTAGAACCAGGCGCGGTATCCCACGATATTTAATAAAAGGAGAAGAAGAAGAAATATGGTTGAAAATTTCCTCAAAAGCAATAGTTAGTTGCGGTAAATATAGGAATTTTTTCAAATCATCATTTAAAATCTGCCGGATTATTGCTGGCGGTCCCGGGGTTTTAATTAAATCCCGCCTCCTGACAGACTGCCTGATTGCGCGCAGAGACCTGAATACAATTTCCGCTTATTGCTTACCTTAATATGAAATATATGGGTAATGAAAATCAGGGATACGATTTTTTTGCCAGTTGCTTTTTCGGCATTCGTAGCGGGGGCGCAAACCTCAATGGAAAAATTTGAGTTTGTCAATTTCTCGCAGGTAAACATTACTGATCATTTCTGGAAGCCAAAAATGGATCTGGTGGCGACAAAAACCCTTGCTGCCTGTATCTACCAGACCGAAATTGTAACTCCGCGCATCCGGAATTTTGAAAAGGTTGCGCGGAAAAAAGGAGAAAAATTTGAAGGAATATATTACGATGACAGTGATGTATATAAGGCGCTCGAAGCGATGAGTTATTCCATGAAGACAAGGCCGGATTCGTTGCTCGAAAGAAAAGCCGACGAGTGGATTGATAAGATCGCTGCGGCGCAATTACCTGACGGCTACCTGGATACTTATTTTACCCTTACTGATTTGAGTAAACGATGGACCGATGTTGAAAAGCATGAGGATTATTGTGCGGGCCATTTAATTGAAGCAGCGGTTGCCTACTATGATGCTACAGGAAAGAGAAAGTTACTCGACGTAGCAATCCGGTTGGCCAACCATATCGACAGCACATTCCGGTTAGGCGGCAGGCACTGGTTTAGCGGACACCAGGAAATTGAATTAGCCCTCGTCAAACTATACCGTGTTACTAACGATGACCGCTATCTGAAACTGGCCGACTGGTACCTGCAGCAAAGAGGGCATCATTATTATGATTATAAGGGTAAATGGATAACCCCGGAATACTGGCAGGAAGAACTGCCTGTAAAAGACCAGGAGATTATTACCGGTCATGCTGTGAGGGCAATGTACATGTATACCGGTGCAGCAGATGTGGGCGCATTGACCGGCGATGCAGATTACCTGAAAGCGATGAAAAAGGTTTGGGAAGACGTTGTTAACAGGAACATGTACATAACCGGAGGAATCGGATCTACAGGCTCAAATGAAGGATTTACGCATGATTATGATCTCCCAAACCAGTCTGCTTATTGCGAAACCTGCGCGTCGGTAGGCATGGTATTCTGGAACCAGCGCATGGCGCAACTTTCAGCCGACGGCAAATATGTGGACGTGCTCGAAAAAAGCTTGTATAATGCAGCACTTGATGGGTTAAGCTTGAGTGGGGACCGGTTTTTCTATGATAATCCGCTGTCGTCAAACGGTCAGAATTCCCGCAGCGCCTGGTTCGGAACAGCCTGCTGCCCCGCAAATATCTCCAGGCTGATTGCCTCTTTGGGAAATTATGTCTATGGCAAATCCGAAAATGGAATATGGGTGAATCTTTTTGTGAACAGCAATACCCGAATCCCTATTGGGAAAAATCTTGTAGATATTCGTACGGAAACGGATTATCCATGGGATGGACATATTGCAGTGAAAGTAGATCCGGTATCCAGGCAGAAATTTACAATTTTTATAAGGGTCCCCGGCTGGGCACAGGGCAAAGCATCTCCGGGCGATTTGTATGTCTTCAGCAATTTCCATTGGTCGAATATTGTTTTTAAGGTAAACGGTAAAGCGGAAGCCACGAAAATGGAGAACGGATATGTGTCCATTGAGCGCGAATGGCTGAAGGGAGATGTAGTGGAATTTGAACTGCCGATGCAGGTTCTTAAAATAAAAGCCACTGACAGTCTAAAGAACGATGTGGGCCGTGTTGCGATTCAGCGAGGGCCGATTGTGTATTGTGTTGAAGGCGCGGATAATCAGGGTCAGGTATGGAATATTATCGTCCCGGCAAATACCGTCTTCAACCCTTACCATTATAAAGTAATAAATGAAAATGTAATGGCCCTGCAGGCGGAAGTGAGGCTGGCTGTGCCGGCAGATCATGGTAGGCACATCTCTTTTCAGAATAAGAAAATCGTGGCAATACCCTATTATACCTGGGCCAATCGAGGCGCGAATGCTATGCAGGTATGGCTTCCGGAATAAATAAGGACCGTTAGCCTGAATGAAGGTGAGTAAGATTATTCTGACCCAATTTTGAAATATAAAATTCAATCAATATGCAATCATCTACGCCTCCACCATCTGCACAGATGATGCAGATGATTACCGGTCTCTGGACATCCTGCTGTATTTATACCGCAGTAAAACTGGATGTTGCGGACCGTCTGATTGAAAAACCGAAAACGGCATCTCAACTGGCTGTCGAAACGCGGACACATGAGCCTTCTCTCTACCGCCTGTTGCGGGCGCTAAGCAGTATCGGTATATTTTTTGAAAATGAAAACAACGAATTTGAATTGACGTCTCTTGGCAATACGCTGCGATCCGATTTGCCCGGCTCCATGAGGGCAATAGCTATCATGAATATGGAGGATCACTTTGGCGCCTGGGGCAACCTGCTGCATAGCATAAAAACGGGAGAAATTGCTTTTGACGATTTGCACCGCACTTCCATCTGGGGATATTATGAGCGTAATCCACAGCAGGGCTCGAATTTCAATAAAGCAATGGCCGGAATGACGCAGGGCATTATCATGCATTTGTTGCCTGCCTATGATTTTTCTGTATTCAAAACCATCGTTGATATTGGCGGGGGCAATGGCGCATTGCTTTGTGGCATTTTAAAAAGCGCGCTCGCCACCAGGGGAATTGTATATGATTCCGAAGAATATATCAGGGATCAGGCCGTCAGATATATCAATGAAAATCATTTGCAGGGAAGGTGCTCATTTGAAGCAGGAAGTTTTTTTGACACAGTTCCGCCTGGCGCTTCAGCATATTTGATGAAAAGCATTTTGCATGATTGGGATGATGAGCATGCCAGAAAGATCCTGGCGAATGTGCAGAAGGCCATGGGGAAAGGAAGCAAATTGCTGCTAATCGAAGCTGTGGTTCCGGAAAGGAATATTCCTCACCCTGGCAAACTGATGGATATAAATATGATGGTCATGACTGGCGGCAGGGAACGAGCCGCGAAAGAATGGAAAGATCTCATAGAAGAATCCGGGCTGAATTTCCCCAAAATTATTCCAACCGGTTCTCCCATGTTCTGCATCCTGGAAGCTGAGAAGAAATAAGGAGTAAGCTCAATGCCCCGCTTTGATTCTTAGTTTGCGGTAAACACTTCAACCGTAATTTTATCGCTGCCATTCGGACGATTTGCAGGGGGAGGGCCCGCCCGATGGCTTGTGTCCGCAGGGTGCATGCCCGGTGCCCCAGTTCCGTGCGGCGGTCCGCCAGGCCCTCCGCCTGAGCCTCCGGCTACATAAATCTGGTTATTTATTACAGCAGCCGGCATACCATTTCGCCCGTAATGCAAGGCGTCTGTTTCTTTCCAGTCGTTTTTTGTTGATGGGTCGAGATAATAAGTATTTTTCCGGGGTGCATTCGGTTCCGTTGCAGTTGCTCTTTCTCCCCCCATATAATACAGTACATCATTGCAATTTACGAGTGCGCCGCCCCCGCTTCCCAGAGGAAGTTTCGCATCCAGGGTTGACCATGTTCCGGTTGCAAAATCGTAACAGTCTACCTCCAATACGGTATGTGAAAAAAAGGCCATAAAATTATCGGGCTCATGATAGCTTGTGTTACGCCCGCCCGCCACATACAATTTACCCTTTACTACTGCGGCTGAGCAATGGTCGCGGATATGCGGCGCATCAGGCAGGGTAGTCCACTTGTCAGTTGAGGGATCATAAGAATCAAACATATTGTTCGTTCCGCTGGAATGCCCATGTTGTATGCCATCCACCAGGTATAATTTTCCATCGTACACAGCTGCTCCTGCGCCAGCCCTTCTTCTGGATTCGCTGAGTCCGGATCCGGTTTCCCAGCTGTTATTCTCTGTGTTATAAATGTGAACATGTTGGAGAGGAACCTGATCAGGGAAACTCCCTTTTGAGAATGCTTCCAGAACATATATCTTATTTCCAAGCGCTACGGCTTGAAAATGATGCATGATGTCTGGCGGAATTGCGAGTGTGGTCCAGGATAAGGTTTTCGGATCCAGGCAATCAACTGTTTTAGCTTCGCCTGCGTCTCCCCCTATGAGATAAAGTTTTCCATTAACTGCCGCAAGCCCACACTCATTGCGGTTTGCAATTCCGTTCTTTGTCATGACCAGCTCCCAATGACCAGACTGCGCTTTTAATTGAGGTATAGGCAGTGTCGCCAGAAGAACCAGGGCAGGCGCCAGAATGCTATTTATCTTTTTCATGAACTTATTATTTTTGCGGTGAGTTGCTCTTCTTTTCCAGAAGACAGAAAGGGGTTGAAGGGGTTATAAAATTAAACTAACTTTAATAACTATGGAGTTAAGTCCGGCCGCTGGCAAAATAGCAGATCCCTCTATTCTGGTCAATATCCCCAAACTGATTTCGGCATATTATTCGGACAGGCCCGATCCTTCGGTTTCTGCCCAGCGCGTTTCATTTGGCACGTCCGGCCACCGCGGTTCTTCTTTTACCTGTTCTTTTAATGAATGGCATATACTGGCCATCAGCCAGGCCATTTGCCTCTACCGCAAGCAACAAAAAATTGACGGACCCCTTTACCTGGGTATAGATACGCATGCACTTTCCATTCCGGCGTATTATACGGCCATTGAGGTGCTGGCCGCCAATGGAGTAGAACTCATGATTGCTAACGGTGATGAATATACGCCTACACCCACCGTTTCACATGCGATATTAACGTATAACCAAAACCGTAAAAACGGAATGGCCGATGGTATTGTAATTACGCCATCGCATAACCCGCCAGACGATGGCGGCTTTAAATATAATCCACCGAATGGGGGGCCTGCTGGAACTGAAATTACCAAATGGGTCGAATCTAAAGCCAATGAATTTTTGGAAAATCAGCTGAAAGGCGTGATGCGGATGCCTTATGAAAAAGCCCTTCGTGCGCCGAATACGCACCGGCATGATTTTCTAAATAACTATATAAGTGATCTTGGGAATGTGGTCAATCTGGATATTATCCGGGATTCAAAGATCAGCGTGGGTGTTGATCCGCTTGGCGGAGCAGGCGTCCATTACTGGGAGCCGATATCTGCGAAGTATGGGTTGAATTTAACTGTTGTGAATAAGACTGTTGACCCAACCTTCCGTTTCATGACGGTGGATTGGGACGGAAAGATCAGGATGGATCCGTCTTCTCCCTATGCCATGCAGCAGCTGATCGGGTTAAAGGACCGTTTTGATATTTCGGTGGCTTGTGATACGGACCATGACCGGCACGGTATTGTAACCAAGAGTACGGGATTAATGCCGGCGAATCATTATTTATCAGCAGCCATATTTTTTCTTCTGCAGCATCGTCCCTTGTGGAAGGATTCCAAGGCGGTGGGCAAAACGGTTGTGAGCAGCCAGGTGATTGACCGCGTGACAAAAAAACTCAACAGGAAATTGTATGAAACCCCCGTCGGCTTCAAGTGGTTCGTTGACGGCCTTTTTGATGGCACGCTTTGTTTCGGCGGAGAAGAAAGTGCCGGTGCATCTTTCTCCCGGCTTGACGGATCGGTTTGGACCACAGACAAAGACGGATTCATACCCTGCCTGCTGGCGGCTGAGATAACGGCCACCCTTAAACGGGATCCGGGTGAAATTTACCAGGATATCACGCGGGAACTGGGTGAATCGCAATATGACCGGGTTGAAGCAAAAGCGACGGCGCAGCAAAAAGAAAAACTGGGAAAACTTTCTCCCGATCAAATCAAACAAAAAACGCTGGCCGGGGACAAGATCATTTCCATTCTCACCAATGCGCCCGGAAATGGTGCTGCCATAGGTGGCCTCAAGCTGGTGACAGAGAATGGATGGATCGCCGCGCGGCCCTCAGGTACGGAAGACATTTATAAGATCTATGCGGAAAGTTTCAAAGGGAATGACTATTTGAAGGAGATGTTGGCGGAAGCGCAGGTGATTGTTGACAACGCGATTAAGTAGTCAACCGTCAACCGTCAACTGTCAACCAAAAAATTCATGCGGTTTCTCAAAGTACTCTACATCCAAGTACTCATCGCCATTGTTCTCGGCGTCCTTGCCGGCTGGCTGTTTCCTGGTTTTGCGACAACGGCAAAATCAATTGCGGATACCTTTATTAACATGATCCGGATGATCATTGCGCCGGTGATTTTCTGCAGTATCGTGATTGGCATTGCCAGCGCGGGCAGCATGAAAAAAGTGGGGAGGTTAGGGGTAAAGGCCCTGGTTTATTTTGAGGTAGTTTCTTCGCTTGCATTGATCATCGGGCTGGCCGTAGCCAATATTATAAAACCCGGGACCGGAGTGGCCCATGAGCCGGTTCAGTCCGCTGCCGTGACGGATATTACGAAACAGGCCAGCCAATTTAACTGGGGAGATTTCTTAACCCATATTGTTCCCTCCAGTATTGTGGATGCCTTTGCAAGAGGAGATATTCTGCAGATCCTGTTTTTCAGTATTTTATTTGCTGTCGCGTTGAAACAATTGGGTGATACCGGCAAACCGGTGTTGTCAGGAATTGAAAAGATCAATAAAGTGATCTTTAATATTTTGGGGATGATTATGAAACTGAGTCCATTCGGTGCCTTTGGAGGGATGGCTTATACCATCGGGAAGTTCGGATTTGCCAGCATATTCCTGCTGGGGAAATTAATGGCTTGCTTTTACCTGACCGGACTGATCTTCATTTTTGTTGTATTGAACGCCATCTGCCGCTATTATAAATTCAGTTTATGGAAACTCCTTTTATATATTAAGGAAGAAATTCTGATTGTGCTGGGAGCCAGCAGCAGTGAAGCCGTATTCCCTTCCGTTATGAAGAAACTAGAGGAAGGAGGCTGCGAAAAAGAAGTAGTCGGGCTGATCATTCCTACCGGATACAGTTTTAATTTGGATGGTACCACCATTTACCTCAGCATGAGTGTGATTTTTCTTGCCCAGGTTTTCCAGATTGATCTCAGCTTAGCTCAGCAACTGATGATCATAGGTATCCTGCTGGTTACCAGTAAAGGAGCTGCCGGCGTTACGGGCAGCGGGTTTATTGTGCTGGCAAGCACCCTTACTGCACTAAAAGTTATTCCGTTGGAAGGTCTCGCGTTGCTGATAGGCGTAGACCGGTTCATGAGTGAGGGCAGGGCGATAATAAATTTTATTGGTAATTCAGTGGCTACCGTGGTCATTGCCAAAAGCGAAAAACAAATAAACGAGGATATTTACCAGCGTGTGGTGGAAAAGAAATAGATAGGCTGTAACGCTGGCGGAAAGTAAAGACAGCAGCGTCAGGAATAATTTCATTATGGTTAGCAGTCAGTTCGGTAATGAAGAAGGATTATCCGGCGTTGTCTGCAGTATAACGGATGCCCGCAGCCGCACGAACACGGTCCAGGGTTTCCATCAGCAGCAAACTATCTGCAAAGGTCATTATTGGGCTTTCAGTCAATCCTTTTTTTAGACATTCACCTACATGTCGCGTTTCAAATTGATAGCCGGAGCCGGACTCTTTATGAAATGGTATGATCTGTTTACTCTCGAACCGGCCCGGGAAAAATTCAATCGTTGTTCCGGGTTCATAAAAGCGGTGAGTCAAATGGATGCGGCCTTTATTTCCGCTGATATCTGCTTCGGTGGCGAGATTGGTGGAAAAACTGGAAAAGAGTTGTGCCATGGCGCCATTTTTATATTTAAAGAGCACAGCACATTGTTCATCTATTCCGCTTTTGGCAGGTTCCATTGTGGCTTCTACTTCATCGGGCCTGCCGAGTACAGAAAGTGTTATGAACACATTATAAATTCCGATATCAAGCATAGTGCCCCCGCCCAGCGCAGGATCCAATAAACGCTGAGGAACAGGAGGCTGTGGAATAAAACCAAAATTCACCAGCACGCTGCGAATTTCGCCTAGTGTGCCGGAAGCAATCATCTCGCGGACCTTCTGATATTGTGGCAGGAATTTTGTCCACAGGGCCTCCATTAAAAAAACCTTTTCTTTCCGCGCCTTATCGATCATTTCCCTGACCTGCCTTGAGTTCAGGGCAAGCGCTTTTTCACAGAGCACGGCTTTTTTTCTTTCCAGGCACATCAGCGTATGTTCATGGTGCATAGCATGAGGAGAAGCAATATAGATCACGTCAACTTCCGGATTTTCGGCCAGCGCTTCATAGCTGTTATGCCGGTAAGGAGCAGGAAATTCAGCAGCAAACGCATCTGCTGTCGATTGCTGACGGGAGGCGACAGCCATCAGGCGGGCATCTGATACCAACAGCAGGTCGGATGCAAATTTCCTTGCAATACGTCCGCAACCTAAAATACCCCAACGAATCGGCGCCATCCTTATAAATTTCTTTACAAGGTACCGGATAAACTGATTTCAATCAACTTCTGCAAATTTTATAGGCTCTGAAATTCCTCCTCAACTTAATTAGATTTGTATTTTTCATAAGGCATATCATGAATAACTGGAAGGATTCAGAAGCTTATAAAACGATTCATCTGGCGGTGCCCGTGATCATCGGCGAGTTGGCGCAGATGTCGCTACACCTCATAGATACGGCCATGGTCGGAGCAATCAGCTATAGGCATCTGGCGGCAGCCGCGCTGGTAATGAATGCGGTGAACATTCCGTTTGTAATCGGCATGGGCATGACCATTTCCGTATCCCAGCTGGTTTCCATGGCAAATGGTCGCCAGGATACCGAACAGGTTTCGCATTACCTGTTCAATGGATTTTTTCTTTGTACCCTGTTTGCAATTATTATTTCCCTGTGCCTTGTTTTAGGACGGAGTATTTTATTTCATCTCGGCCAGGATCCCGAAGTAGCGCAATTGGCTTATCCATTCATGAGACTGGTTGGCTTTTCCATTATTCCCATGCTGCTATTCATGACCTTGAAACAATTTACCGACGGACTTGAGTATACTCGAACAGCAATGATGCTTTCGCTTGGTGCATTGCCCGTAAATGCTTTCTTAAACTGGTTGTTGATTTATGGCAACTGGGGGTTCCCCCGGCTTGAACTGGCAGGGGCAGGATGGGCAACCCTGATTACCCGGACACTGATTTTTATAGCATTGGGATTGATCATTCTTAAGCACGGGACCTTTCGGAAATATATGGTCATCAGTCACAGGCAATGGAAATTGAACAAGCATACCCTGTTAAAAATGCTGCATATTGGGGTGCCCAGTAGTTTACAACTGGGCATGGAGGTAAGCGCATTTGCAGTTTCAGGAATAATTATCGGAACCATCAGCGCACTTGCCCAGGCGGCGCACCAGATCGCACTGAGCTGTGCCTCATTTACGTTTATGGTTTCCATGGGATTGTCCCAGGCTTGTTCAATAAGAGTAAGCAACGCATTCGGCCGCTCTGATTGGTACAGGATCCGGCTTATCGGCCGGAGTACACTGATTACGGCTCTCATTTACGGTAGCATCTGTGCCCTTTGTTTTATCATATTCCGGTGGCAACTGCCTGAGCTCTTTAATAAGGATCCCGAAGTGATGCATTTAACGGCCATATTATTACTATTTGCAGCGGTTTTTCAGATTTCAGACAGCACGCAGGCAATCGGGGCCGGACTTTTGCGTGGCATAAAGGATGTAAAAATCCCTACGCTGCTTGTTACGATAGCCTATTGGGTAATCGGTTTGCCGGTTGGCTATGTTCTGGCTTTTCATTTTGGCATGCGCGCTCCGGGGATATGGCTTGGCTTTATTGCCGGCCTTACAATGGCATCATTTTTACTGGTTATTCGTTTTGTCCGGATGGTAAACAGGCAGGAATTATCTGCAAAGCAATTTCATACGGGTCAGAAATGATTTCGTAAAAAAGACTAAATTTCCTGATCCGGAAGTTATCGGACCGGATTATCTGACCTTATTGATTAACACAAGCCCCAGGAAAATGGAATTAAAAGCAGTAGAAGGCACAAACAATAACCCGGGTGGCAACGGAAAGTTGGGTCACAACATATACCATAAAATTATAGATGAGGTTCAGGACTATGCCATCATTACGCTAAATACCGAAGGGACGATCGTCAACTGGAACCTGGGTGCCGAAAAGATTAAGGGGTATCACGAATCTGAGATCATTGGCAAGAACTTCAGGATATTTTATCTCCAGGAGGACCAGAATAATAAATTGCCCGAGAAATTAATTAAGGAAGCTGCTGACACAGGCAGGGCCATGCACGAAGGATGGCGGCTGCGTAAAGACGGGACCAGATTTTGGGGAAGCATAACTATAACTGCATTGCATGATGACGAGCAGAATATTATTGGCTTTGCTAAAGTTACCCGCGATCTCTCTGAAAGAAAACTTGCTGAAGACAGGGCTAAACAATATGCAATCGATCTTGAAAACCGCAACAAGGAACTTGAACAGTTTGTATACATCGCTTCTCATGATTTGCAGGAGCCCATGCGAAAAATTCAGACTTTCATTCAACTTTTTGAGAAGAGTACGGATGATCCGGACATGGCGAAGAAATATCTGGATAAAATAAGTTCTTCCGCACAACGCATGGGAACAATGATCAAGGCGATCCTGAACTACAGCCGGCTGACCAGTTATGATGAAAAATATGTTGACACAGATTTAAATGAAGTGCTGGAACAGGTTAAAATTGATTTTGAATTGGTATTAAAAGAGAAAGCAGCTGAAATAATATCCGATAAATTGCCTGTAATACAATGTATCAGCATACAGATGAACCAACTCTTCTCCAACCTGATAAGCAATTCGTTAAAATTTTCAGCCAGCCCACCGGCTATCAGGATCTCCTCACGTATAATTTCTCCGGGTGAAGCGAGTGCCTTTCATATACCAGATCAAAAAATGCCATTTTTAGAATTAAAATTTGAAGACAATGGTATTGGCTTCGACCAACAATACGAAGATCAGATTTTTACTATGTTCAAGCGGCTTCATAGTGGCCAGGATTATCCGGGTACCGGAATCGGCCTGGCCCTGTGCAACAAGATTATGGAAAACCATCGCGGTTTTATCAAAGCATTTGCAGAGTCCGGAAAAGGGGCTACATTCTACGTTTATTTGCCTTTGACACAATAACAAAAACGGATTATCCGGAGAATCCCTTTTTCAAATCGGCGATGAGGTCGTCGATATACTCTATTCCGACGGAAATACGCAACAGGTTATCCGGGCTTTTCGGAACCATACCCTCGGCCGTTCTTCTGTGTTCAACCAGGCTTTCCACGCCGCCAAGACTGGTTGCATGTTTAAATATTCCGAGATTGGCCGCAAACCTCATCGCTTCTTTTTCTCCGCCTCTTACCTGAATCGAAATCATGGATCCAAATTTCCCATTCATCTGTTTCTTTGCAACAAGATGGTTCGGATGATCTTGTAATCCCGGATAATAAAGTTTTTCAACTTTCGGATGCGTTTTCAAAAAATCAACGATCACTAATGCATTTTGAACTTGTCTTTCGAGACGAAGGGAAAGTGTTGAGAGGCTTCTGTTCAGCAGCCAACAGTCAAACGGAGAAGGAACAACGCCGCCGATCACCTGGAATTCCCGGATACGCTGGGATATTTCATTCTTTTCCTTTACAATCACCACACCGCCCAGAATATCTGAATGTCCTCCGAAAAATTTTGTGGAAGAATGAAAAACAAAGTCAACACCCAGCTCCAGCGGTCTTTGAATCAGGGGTGTCGCCCAGGTATTATCGCAGGCAAGCAGGATGCCTTGCTGCTTTGCCATTTGGACGACTGCTGAAATATCCGTGATCTTTAAAAGAGGGTTCGAAGGTGTTTCCAGGATGATAAGACGCGTGTTTTTCTGAATGGCTTTTTCCACATTGTCCGCATCCGACATATCAACTTCTGTATAGGATACTTTCCATCGGGGAAGCATATTTCTGATCATGGCGGCGATGCCATGATAGCAATCGTCAGGCATAATCAGGTGTGAGCCGGGTTCCAGCACAGTCTCTGCAATGGCCAGGGCAGCAGAATTTCCGGATGGGAAGGCAAACGCCTCTTCGCCGCCTTCGAGTAAAGCCAGTTTTGTTTCCAGGGTCCGCCGGTTGGGATTATCCATCCGGCTGTAAATGAATCCTTTTCCGCCAATGATTCCATCCTTATTACGTTCAAATGTGGTGGATAAATTTATAGGAGGTACTACAGACCCGACCAAATCATCAATATTACCTGCGTGAACCGCCAATGTATCTGGGTGCATAGAGGGAGGTTATCATTTTTTTACAGTGTAAAACTCAAAGCATCATATCCAGCGTGTTTTCCTTTTTTTTAAACCTTACCGCTTCAATGATATTGATAGTGCCCATTAACAATGCAAATAGTCCTATGGGAATGGTAACATTTACAGCTTTGGTTGAAGGAGCGTGAAATGTCCATATGGAAAAAAGAACTGATATAATTCCTTCAACAAGTAAAAATCCCCATCCGCTTATTTTTCTTTTCAGTGCAATCGCACCGGCAATTTTCATTCCTCCCATTAATCCCATCCAGGTCGCGATGAATAATGGAAGTACAATCAAAGAAAGCAGCGCATTAAAAAGAAATATCAAAACAAAAAGGAAATCAACCGTGCTTTCTGCAAGTACCCAGTTTCTTTCCTGAGTTCCTCGTGTTCTGTTTGCAGCTATATAAAGAAGTAATACGGCATTCATCAGCAGCAAAATCCATGTGTATTTTGTCAACCTGTAGTATGCGTGCCATGGGTATAGTAAAATAAATACGCCGATGCCAATAAAGATAAAACCGATCACCATCAACAACCAACCGGTCGGAATTCCTTTTTTAGGGGTCATGGGTCTGCTTAAGATTATTCTCCTTTATCTTCCTCCAGATCGTCATGGTCTTCCCCACCCAGGCTATAATAATTATTTTCTTCATCCTCTTCCCCGATGGCCTCATCGCCATCATCGAGATCTGCACCTGGCACATCCAGGCCTTCGTCCATCTCCGCCTTCAGCTTTTGTTTTTTGGCACCCTGTTCATCAAAGGGTTCTTCTTTTTCCACGTTGTAAATATCTTCTTTCGCAGGATATACGGGAAGCGGAAATTTTTCATTTTCCGGTTCAGCCGCCGGTGTCTTATCTGATTTCTTGGCCATAAAAAATGATTGATTTCTTCAAAATAAAAAAAATTCAATGGAGACCTGCACAGGTAGGTTACACTTTACACAATTTAATGTATTTATAGGTCATTAAACCCTCCCGGTCATTATTCGAAATAAATGCCCTGAATAAAAGCGCAACAGATTACCTAAACCTTCAATTTCTCAGACGTTTTGTAGTTTTAGGGGAATATCCCTATTCCAGGAACATTATTTTAAATTAAATCAGATCATGGAAGAACACATTGTAAAAATTCTGAAGACTGAGGCGGTTACCCATAATGTAAATCAGTTTATTCTGGAAAAACCCGCATCATACAAATACATACCCGGGCAGGCAACTGAAATTTGTATAAATAAATCCGGTTGGAAGGAAGAAAGAAGGCCATTTACTTTTACCAGCCTTAACGATTGGGATCATCTGGAATTTACCATCAAGATTTACAACGATCATCCGGGTGTTACCTGCCAATTGGGAAAATTGAAAAAGGGAGATGAGCTTGTACTCCATGATATTTTTGGTGCCATCAACTACCATGGAGAGGGCACTTTTATAGCTGGGGGCGCCGGTATTACCCCGTTCCTGGCCATATTGAGACAATTAAAAAAAGATAATAAACTGGGGAATAATCGCCTGATTTTTTCAAATAAGACCGAAAAGGATATTATCCTGAAAGATGAGCTGACCCAAATGCTGGGCAAACGATTTATAAATACCCTTACGGACGAAAAAACGGATCAGTACGATAACACTCGGATTGATGAATCATATTTAAAGAAGCACATCAATGATTTTTCTGAATATTTTTATGTTTGCGGCCCGGACGCAATGGTAGAAAGCATTCATGATTTGCTGGTTAGGCTTGGCGCAGATAAGGCAAAAGTCGTCATCGAACAATTTTAATTCAGGACAATACATATCAAATCTTAAAATCGCTAAAAAATAAACCTCATGGAAACACGAACAAAACCGGTTATGGTAGAACAGACCTTCCATGCATCGGCCGACCGCGTCTGGCAGGCCCTTACCGATAATCGAAAAATGAAACAATGGTATTTTGATATGCCGGCTTTCAAAGCTGAACCGGGATTTGAATTTCAGTTTTACGGGTCAAAAGACGATAAGAAGTATTTGCACCTTTGCAAAGTAATTGAAGTTATTCCGGAGCGTAAGCTTGTGCATACCTGGAAATACAAGGACTATCCTGGCAACTCGATGGTAAGTTTTGAGTTATTTCCGGAGGGCAAACAAACAATGGTCAGGGTCACACATGAAGGGCTCGAAACATTTCCACAGGATAACGGGGATTTTGCGGCTGAAAATTTTACCGGCGGCTGGACTGCCATATTGGGTAAATCACTGAAAAACTTTCTGGAAAGCGAATGACTAATGCATAAAAAAGCCTGCGATGATCCGGTTGGCCGGGAAAGCAGGCTCTTTTAAAATTTAAAAGCTCATTCGACGCTTACAGGCACTTCAACATTCTCCCAGCTAAGCACAAATCCCGGTTTGGATACTTCATAAGTAAGATGTTCCTGCATGCTGGAAGCACTGCGGGGTCTGACTTTTACGGTCACCACATCTTTAGCCGGATCCCTGTTGGCTTCGCCGGTCCTCTTAATTCCCCATTGTCCGGTTTCAGAATTCAGGATAATGGTCCATTCAGTTTCTGTCGGAATAGCGAACAAACTATATTTTCCGGCAGGCAATTCTTTTCCTTCCACCTTGATGGCCTTACTTGTTTCAAATATTGTTGCTTCATTGGCACCTGCACGCCAAGCTTTTCCATAAGGAACAAGATCACCCCAGATCTTTCTTCCCTTAATAGAAGGACTGCTGTAATTAATTGTAATGGTTGCTTCGCCAGCTACTCCGGTGGCTGTTTTTGGAGGGCTTGGGCGGCTGGATTTATCGCCTTGCGCCCAGATAAGTGAAGACATGAATACGCCGGTCAGCGTGAGTACTAAGGCCCTTGTAATGGTTGCTCTTTTCATATGATTATCATTTGATTGTTTAAAAAACCCATTCCGTTAATAAAGCTAAGATTTCCCAGGTCCAACCTAGTGCTGCAAATACTATACCTGTTTGACTTCCTCAAAATACTGATTGCACCTGGAAACTATATTTAACATACCGCTCTTACGGCATACACTAAGCGCCGTCCGATGTAATAAAGTATAGGATTTAAAGCGTTTACTTTACATCAAAATGAATTTGTAACCTGTTATGATTCGAAGCTGATATGGAAGTGTTAATCAGAAGTGGAATAAATTTTAAAATATCTCCAGGGAATGGATAATTTGATTGTTTTATTATTGATTGGATTTGTTGTTGGAACCCTGGGTACATTGATCGGAGCCGGCGGCGGGTTTATCCTGGTACCTATATTGATTATTACGAATCCCCAACTTCCCCCGGATATCATTACCGCAATTTCCATGGCAATCATTGCTGCAAATGCCATTTCGGGTTCCTTCGCTTATTCGAGATCAGGGCGGATTGATTATAAAGCTGGAATTGTTTTTGCACTTTTTACAATTCCTGGTTCAATATTGGGCGTATATACCACGGCCTATATTCCTAAAACAGCTTTTCATATTATTTTCGGAATACTGCTCATCCTGCTTGCTGTTTACCTTTTTATTTCTAAAAAACAAATGATGGTTTCAGGATCTAAGGTGCCGGAAATAAAAAAACCTTTTAAGCATCATGTGATAACAGACCGGGAAGGCATCAGCTATGCATATACTTTTAATCAATATCGTGGTATAATCATCAGCGTACTGGTTGGATATCTGTCTCCCTTACTCGGTATCGGCGGGGGGATCATACATGTTCCGGCATTGGTAAACTGGCTGAATTTCCCGGTATTTGTGGCCACGGCAACCTCGCATTTTATTCTGGCTGTCATGTCCACCGTAAGCGTGGTGACCCATATTGTCCAGGGCCATTATAAAGATCCATTCGTGTTGCGCATGGTTTTTGGCATAGGTGCAGGAGCTATTGCGGGTGCCCAGCTTGGGGCTTTTATTTCGCATAAGATCAGGGGGAAAATGATTATCCGCGCTCTGGCGATATGCCTCGCCGTTGTTGGTGTCCGAATTCTGCTGGGGAATTTCTGATGGCTTGGAGGACTTAAAACATTGATTTTCATTGCAAAACCAGGTCAAAGCTGGTGTTAACAGAATGTTAAAACGCCTTGCTGAATGTGATTGTGGCATCTTTTTATAAGCTTAAACTTTGATTTCAATCCTAGGTCCAATTCAAAAACAAACCCGTTATGCAAAAATTTTTATCCCGGATAGCCATCTTGTCGGTAATCGTCATGGCTGTTTCTTTCTCCGCTTCTGCTCAGGTTTATGTCAGAGTCCGTCCCGTTGCTCCCATCATTGTAAGGCCTGTCGCACCCAGTCCGGCCCATGTGTGGATCGACGAGGAATGGGAACCAAGAGGTGGCAAATATGTTTATGCTGGTGGACATTGGGCCGCTCCTCCTCATCCCGGATGGATTTGGGTTTCTGGTCACTGGAGACGTCATGGCCCTGAAGGTGAACAATGGGTTCGCGGTCATTGGAGAAGGAGGTAAGGTGGAAGATATTAAAAAGTAAAAATTAAAAAGTAAAAAGGCATCCCCTTTTTACTTTTTAATTTTTACTTTTTAATTGAGCTAAGTCCATCCTAATCCGCGACCATCCTATGGATGATTCAGTTTTTCAATCGCCGCGTCATAAAGTGCTTTCGTTTGGATGACATCCGGAACACTATGGTACCAGTTGGATTCGTGTTCAATGGAAAGCATGCCGCTAAAGCTTTGACGTTTTAATTCTGCAAGTACGGCGGGAACATCAATCACGCCTTTACCAACTACCGTATCGGCGGCATGGGTATCATTAAACTTTACAATGTCTTTCAGGTGAACACCGAAGATATGTCCTTCCAGCTCCTTGAGACAATCAACGGGATTGAGGCCATTGCGGGCCCAGTGTCCGATGTCTGCACATGAACCAATATGGCTATGTCCTTTAGTGGCTGCCAGAACAGAATCCGGGCTCCAGTAAACATTGGGTTTTGGATGATCATGGATGGCGACATTTATACCATAGGCACCGGCCAGACTGTCAACCATATCCCATTGGGTTTTCAGAGGTTCGGCCGTGATATAACTCAGACCAAATTCTTTTGCAAGGTCGAAGGCCTTTATCCATTCGGCTTTCGTTTTAGGTGTGATTACGCCCATGGCGACAATATGAATTCCTTTTGTCTGCAGCAATTGTTTTAATTTTTCGCGGGACTCGGCAGACATTTCCGTTCCGAAGTTGCCCTGCATACCGTCACCCAATTTCTCTCCGAAAAAAGCCTCGATATTTTTAATACCCGTACTATCCACTTTGTTCAATGCGTCGGCAAAGGGAAACATGCGGAAAGTCCACATTTGTATACCCAATTTAAAACCCGCCGTTGAACCGGCGGAAACAGTATCTGTTTTCACCTGCGCTGTATCCGTCGTACTGGCGGATTCTGTATTGTTATTGCATGCGGAAATGGCAAACATGCCAAAAACAGAAATTAGAAAACCGGCAAACAATTTCATCTTGGAATTTTTTATGAATGAATAAAAGAGAGAGAACCAAAACTCTGCCAAGTTAATTCAATTTTAGGAAAAAAAATTTTCCAACTGCCTGCAGGAAAACGGTGCTGGCTCAAAAATTAAACTTGCTTGTCAATGATGAAAGCAGATTTTCAGCTTTTAATTTTAACTCATCGGTCAGATCCGTTCCGGAAGCGGCGGAATCCACATATCCGCGCAAAGATTCCGGGAGTTTGCTCTTAATATAATCGAGTACATGCGTAACAGCCTCCGACGCCTGTTCATTTGTTAAGCCGGTTTTCTGCTGGAGTGTTTGAATGAGTTCGTTCATGGTTATTTTTCGCAAAGATAAAGTAGGATTTAGTTTTATCCCGTTCCGTTATCCAATTGTTAATCAGAGGCATAGCCGGAATGCTGTGTTGGGCTCTGAAATTTCTAATATTCAAATTGCAGTATAATATCTCCGTTAACCGGATGGCCAACGCATGTTAAGATTAAACCCTGCTTTAATTCTTTTTCGGTAAGCACTTCATTATTTGACAACCACACTTCTCCGCTGACACAACGCAGGGCGCAGCTGCCGCATTTGCCTGTTTCGCAACTGTATGGCAGGGAAATCTTTTGTTTCTGTGCAGATTTCAATATGGTATCGGGATATATTACGCTAAAACGGCGGGAATGGCCCTGAAGTTCCAGGTTGACATAATGCGTGCCTGTATCGGGAGGAATTGCCCTGGGTTTGAAAGCGCGTGCGGGATTAAAATCTTCCTTTTTAATATGATCTCCCGGGAAACCCTGTTCCCGCAACATGAATACGATCATCCGCATATAGGAAGGTGGGCCGCAGGTATAAAATAGAGTTGTATCCGGATCGAAGCGTCCCATCATTAAAAATTCCAGCAGCAATTCCCGATTTAATCTTGCCCTTCTCAGATCAGAAATCGAACTGAATAAAAAATGGATATGCAGGTTTTCTGCAAATCGGGATTCGAGCTGCTGAAGACTGGAATAAAAAACAGTTGTCTGAACCGACTGGTTACTGTAAATTAGAAATATCCTGATCTGCGGACATGTATGAAGGACCGTCTTGATGAGTGAATAGATCGGTGCAATGCCACTGCCCGCTGCAAAAAAGAAAATGGTCGGGTAAAGATGAATGTTCTCAGGCAGACGGAAAAAACCAGCCGCGCCCGTGCTGAGAATAAAGTCACCTACCCGCGCAGTATCCACCAGTTTCCGGGAAAAAAAACCATTGGCTATCCGCTTTACGCCTATAGATAGTGGCTCATTCAATACCGGCGATGAGGTAATGGAATAGGATCGCCTGATTTCTTCTGCACCGGTCTTATGAACCAAGGTCAGAAACTGACCTGGCAGATAATTAATCTGGTGCCCATCTTTAAAAATAAAGGTCTTAAAATCCTCGGCCTCATCAATAATCCGCTGGATGGTTAGGATCTTATACAGATTGTCAGGCATTTCTTCGTGCATGGCCGATGAAAGTAATAAAATCACTGCTTACCTTCGGATTAATATTTTGAATTATTTATAACTGTTAAACGGCTTGCATGAAAAAGTTTTTCTTTCTACTGGTTGTTTTTCTTACGGGTGCAATTGCCTCTGCCCAACAAGACGATGAAATGGCTTCGCCAAAAATAAACACAACCGATGGAATGTTGCAGGGGCTGAATGAATCAGGCATACGTATTTTCAAAGGGATACCCTTTGCGCAGCCTCCGGTAGGGGATCTTCGCTGGAAGGAACCTCAGCCCGTAAAACATTGGGATGGGGTTCGAAAGGCTGATCGTTTCGGTCCACGCGCCATGCAGCTTCCTATATACTCGGATATGAATTTCCGGTCAGACAGTGTCAGTGAGGACTGCCTTTACCTGAATGTGTGGACGCCTGCCAAATCGGGCAAAGAAATGCTTCCGGTACTTGTCTATTTTTACGGCGGCGGTTTGATGGCCGGCGATGGATCAGAGTTTCGATACGACGGAGAAAGCATGGCCCGAAGGGGGATTGTGGCCATTACGGTTAATTACAGGCTTTCAGTATTCGGATTCCTTGCACATCCGGAGCTGACTAAAGAATCTCCGCACCATGCATCGGGCAATTACGGATTTCTTGATCAATATGCGGCCCTGGTTTGGGTAAATAGAAATATTAAAGCATTTGGAGGCGATCCCGAAAAAGTGACCATTGCAGGTGAATCAGCGGGTTCATTTTCAGTCAGTGCGCTGATGGCATCACCTCTTTCCAAACTTTTGATCCGGGGCGCAATAGGTGAGAGCGGTTCCTTGCTAGGATTGCAACCGACCGCAGAGCTGGCAGTTGCGGAGAAGGCGGGTTCATCATTTGGCGCCAGCCTAGGCGCAAATTCCCTGGCCGCGCTCCGTATGCTTCCTGCATCGCAGATACTCAAAGCAACGGCAAGTGCAGGCTATGGTCGTTTCCCCGTATGCATTGACGGCTATTTCTTTCCCAAATCGCCGCTTGAGATTTATATTTCAGGCGAACAGGCAAAAGTCCCGTTGCTTGTGGGCTGGAATTCTGAAGAAGGAAACTGGCGGTTTGTTCTCGGGGGAAATCAGCCCACCAAAGAAAACTTCGTTAAGGCAATTCAGAAAATGTATGGAGATCATGCTGAGGAAGGAATAAAAGCATACTATGTTACCGGCGATGCAGATGTGGAATCCGTAGGGACAGACCTGGGTTCCGACCTGTTCATAGGTTTCAGCACCTGGAGATGGTCGGATCTGCAAACGCAGACGGGCGGCAGCAAAGTTTACCGTTATTTCTATGCTCATCCCAGACCCGGGACACGTCAGCCACAAAAATCACCAGTGCCCATCGGAGCGGTTCACTCCTCCGAAATCGAATATGCATTGGGTAATCTGCCAACAAACCGCGTGTTCGATTGGCAGCCGGATGATTACGAGGTTTCGGCCATTCTGCAGACTTACTTTGCGAACTTTATTAAGACAGGGGATCCCAATGGGTTGGGGGTTCCCGACTGGCCGGCTAATACGCGCGATAAAAAAGTTGAAGTGATGCATGTTAATGTAAATAGCATGGCCGAACCGGATAAGACCAGACAACGATATTTGTTCCTGGAACTGACTGCGAAGAAATGAGTTGGAGTAAACGGTCACCAATTCCTGAATAATATTAAATTCGAAATCAGTTCCATTTAAAGCAAATTGAATGACGGATACGAACAGCAGACAGCAACGCGCCATACTGCAGGATATTGGCAGAAGAGCTATGGTTGACAGGGGGCTTCTTCCTGACTTTTCTCCGGAAGCTATCACCCAGCTTAATGGAATTCAGGAAAAGCAGGCGATAATTTCCGGAACAACAAAGGACCAGCGGGGGCTTGCCTGGTGCTCTATTGATAATGATGATTCACTCGATCTTGACCAGCTGAGCGTTGCCGTACCGATGCCGGGCGAACTTACGAAAATACTCATCGCCATCGCGGATGTGGACGAGGTGGTTAGGAAGCAGTCGCCTTTGGACTTTCATGCAGAACAAAATACTACCTCGGTGTATACAGCGGCACAAATATTCCCGATGCTTCCGGAAAAACTTTCAACCGGAATTACTTCACTTAAACTGAATGCAGACCGTTATGCCATTGTGGTTGAAATGAGTTTTGATAAGAATGGATCACTTCAGGATGCAGAAATCTATAAAGCGGTTGTCCGTAACCGTGCGAAACTTGCGTACAACAGTCTTGCTGCATGGTTGGAAAATACTGGGCCAATGCCACAGGGCATTGCCGGTATTCAGGGGCTTGATGGAAACATCAAGCTTCAGAATACCATCGCGCAAAAATTGGAATCCCTTCGGTTTGCCAATGGAGCACTTGATTTTGAAACCATTGAAGCGAAACCCGTCTTTGTCGGGGATGAGATCAAGGATCTCCAGTCAGAAAAAAAGAACAGCGCGAAAAGTATAATAGAAGAATTTATGATCGCAGCCAATGGCGTTACGGCCAGATGGCTCGCATCTAAACAGTTTCCGTCCATGCGGCGGATTGTCCGCACCCCGAAGCGTTGGGACCGCATAGTACAACTCGCGGCCGAAAAGAAATATAGCTTGCCTCAGCAGCCAGACTCCAAAGCTTTGGATCAATTCCTGGTGGCAGAAAAAGCTGCGGACCCCGATCGTTTCCCGGATCTTTCACTCAGTATAATTAAACTACTGGGCTCCGGAGAATATGTAGTTGAACTGCCGGGCCAGGAGGCTACTGGCCATTTCGGCCTGGCCGTAAAAGATTATACACATTCCACGGCACCGAACCGCCGGTTCCCCGACCTGGTGACTCAAAGGCTGGTAAAAGCAGCTCTTGCGGGGGAAACTGTCCCGTATGGGAATGACGATCTCAGCGGACTCGCGGCACACTGTACCGAAAAGGAGGACGACGCAAAAAAAGTGGAGCGCCAGGTGCAGAAATCTGCGGCAGCTATGCTTTTACAAAATAAGACTGGTCAGCAATTTGACGCTATTGTTACCGGAGCAACAGACCAGGGCGTTTGGGTTCGCCTGTTTCAGTTGCCCGTTGAAGGAAAACTGGTAAGCGGATTTCAAGGGATGGACGTTGGTCGCAGGCTTCGCGTACAGCTGGTCAGCACGGACGTGAATCGTGGGTATATTGATTTTAAGGGATTGAAATAATCCCCTGCTTATTAATTTCTGGAATATCAACCTTTCGCATATGGAATATATACTGGACAAGCCGCTGCACGGGACCATAGGTACTGAAAAATATCAATGCAGTATTGAATGGCGGAACGGAAAATTCATTTCAGATGAACCTGTAAAGGCTGGCGGCAAAGATCTTGGACCGGACCCTAATACTTTGCTTCTTTCTTCAATTGCTTCCTGCACTTTAATAACGCTCAGGATGTATATAGACCGGAAGGGTTGGATAATTCCTGAAATTGCAGTGAATGCAAATTCATATCTGGAAACGATAGAAGGAAAAAAGCGCTGCACGATTGACCAGGATGTTTTATTTAAGAGCCCGGTTACTGATGAACAAAAAATCAGGCTGCAGGAAATCGCCGCACAATGCCCGATATCTAAAATCCTGGAAAATGGGATTAAGGTACGGACCTTTGTTTTCAGAGACACGGACACAAAGGTGATTCATTATTCCAATGAAGAAATTTCGGTTGTTTGGAGGCCCGGGTTCTGCCAGCATTCGACGAGGTGCTGGACCCAGCTGCCCGAAGTGTTTGATCCAAAAATAAAGAAATGGATAAATCCGGATGGCGCCCCGGCAGAAAGAATTGACCAGCAGATAAGGAAATGCCCATCGGGTGCATTGAGCTTCATTAACAAAAAAAATCCAGGATCATGAAACACATATCTATACTGGTTCCGAAAGGAGATGTCGCCCTGAGTTGCATCGAGGGCTCATTCACCGTGTTCAATGGGGTGAATGCTTTTTTAGAAAATCGGGGAAAGCCTGCTTTATTCAAGGTTCAGCTGGTCGGCCTGACCAATGAAGCCCAGGTATACCATCGTTTATTTAAGGTTTATCCTGACCTTGTTTTGGATGAAGTGAAAAGAACTGATCTGATTATTATTCCAGCTGTAAACGGTGATATGGAAGAAGTAATCTCAATGAATGCCGAATTTATTCCATGGATGACCAGGCACTATAAAGCCGGAGCACATTTAGCCAGCCTTTGCGTAGGTAGTTTTTTACTGGCATCGACAGGCTTGCTTGCAGGGAAAAAATGTTCCACGCATTGGCAGGCTGCAAATGAATTCAGGAGAATGTTTCCGGATGTAAACCTGGTTTCCGAAAGAATTATCACTGACGAAAACGGTATTTATTCAAGCGGGGGAGCGAATTCATTTCTTAACCTGATCTTATACCTGGTGGAAAAATATGCGGGCCGTGATATGGCTATTTTTGCGGCCAAGGTATTCGAAATAGAAATTGACCGGGATAGCCAGTCGCCATTTATAATATTCGGCGGACAAAAAGACCACGACGATGAACCCGTTCTGAAAGCCCAGGAATTCATCGAAAATAATTTCCAGGAGAAAATCAGCGTTGAACAATTAGCCTCGATGCTCGCCATAAGCCGGAGAAATCTCGAGCGCCGCTTTAAGAAGGCCACTTCGAATACCGCGGCAGAGTATATGCAACGCGTGAAAATTGAAGCTGCTAAGATGAGCCTGGAATCCTCCCGCGAAAATGTAAATGAAGTCATGTACAAGGTGGGGTATACGGATACAAAAGCCTTCCGCAATACCTTCAGGAAGATTACCGGCTTATCGCCTGTGGAATACAGAAATAAATATAAGCGGGAGACTGTGCTTTCACTTTCATAATTTCTAACGGGCGTTGCTCAATGTTGCTTGTTTTATTTTTTTGTGATAGAAAATATATGAGCACGCGATCAGAAAAAAGCCTATAAAGAAGGTGGACCATTTACTTGCAGGATCCCCCACGCTAATGGTGGAATACATCGCGCCTGCCAGATCAAATGTCAGTCCTGCATAAGCCCATTCTTTGATCCTGGGAAAACCCGGAATAAGTATGGCTATAACACCCAAAAGTTTGGCAACTCCAATAAAGGGGAGGAGATAGGTTGGAAAACCCAGATGCGTACAAACCAGGGCAACGGAAGCAGGTGATGACATGATACTCGGAATTGCGCCAATGCCCATCAGGGCAGCCAGTAAAATTGTAAATATCCAGTAGAGAATATTTGTCTTTTTCATTTGTTGGTGATTTGGGGGGCAATTATTTCAGCAGCTTCACATTCACTGCATTGGCGCCCTTAGGACCCATTTCAACTTCAAAATTGACTTTGTTATTTTCTTTGATAGCTTCCGTGAGTGAATTGACATGCACAAATACGCTTTCCTGCGTTTCCTGATCTTTAATGAAGCCATATCCTTTTGCGTCATTAAAAAAAGTAACTATTCCGGTGCGGATCAGATCGGCCGGATTCACAGGTCCCTGACGCGGCACACTGGTATCGATATCCTCAGCATTTATGGTAATTTTCTTTCTTGGATCAGGAGGCTTGGAAGAAAGGTTACCATTCTCATCCATGTAGGCCAGCATACTGTCCAGGTCATTACCGTCTTTGCTGTTTTCTTTCCTTTCCAGTCTTTTCTCGGCCTTTTCTTTTTTGTTTTGCTGTTTTTTCTTTTCTCTTTCTTTTTTATTCCAGGTTTCTCCCATATTCTTTTTTACTATTTTGTTTTAAATTGAGCGGTGAAAACCGATTCAGGATGAGTGATAAACCTTCCCGAAACGAATTGCTTTTTTGCCAGATTCAGTTAAAGGTAAGCTTTTATTATCCGCCTTTCGAGTGCCGCCTGAAATGCACTGCCGGCGCTGGTTTCGAGTTCAATTGCCCATAGGATTCCAGCGAATAGTGATCGGTGTTACCGCCCCGAAAGCGAGACCCGGTTCTTAAAATCAGAAATAATAATTTATCGTAAATACCGGGGCAATCCGCGATCCTTTATCTTGCTGCTGTTTTTAAATCAGCAAGGGGCATGAAGGATCCGAATCGTCAGTACTGGCTTAGATCAGGATCAAACACCATGATCCTGAATACGCAGGCCCTGCTTTTTGGCTTCGGCGGATTCTACCTGCTGGTGCATATATTGGATAAGCACCACTTTGGCATTTGGGCATTATTCATTGCTACGGTCACCATTTTTGAAATGGTCCGAAGCGGATTGGTCCAAAATGCGCTTATTCAATTCCTGTCATCCAACCGAGAGGAGGAACATGCCGAAATTCTTTCTGCGTCATTCGTACTCAGCAGTTTAATTACTGTGATTTGCATTGGAATCAATATTGCCATTGCCGGTTTTCTGGCCAAACTATGGCATTATCCGCTCCTGGCGAATATGTTCTACCTTTATTCGATCGTTTATATTATGCAGAGCGTCCTGACGCAGTTTCAATGGATCGAGCAGGCGCGGCTTAGTTTTAAAGGAATTCTGTATTCCACTACGCTGAAACAGGCGTGTTTTTTCGGATACCTGCTTTATTGCTTTTTTACTCATTTCAGTCCTTCGCTCAATAGCCTGATTTATGTGACGGGGTTCTTTACACTGGCGGGTGCCATCCTGCAGTATTTTTTCGTGCGTCAATACCTTTCGTTTCATTTCACCTACCGCTTCGGCCGCATCAAAAAAATGTTTCATTATGGCAAATATGTCCTGGCTTCTTCTATCAGCGGTATCGTAACCAATACATTGAATCAAATGATGCTGGGCACATTGATGTCGCCTGATACGGCCGGCGTTTATAATGTAGCCGTTAAGATTAGCAACCTGGCTGACCTTCCCACAAATGCGCTTGGCACCATCGTATTTCCACAGAGCTCGAAACGTTTTGCGGGTCAGGGCAGAGAAGCCAGCAAATACCTTTATGAGAAATCCGTTGGCACGCTGCTGGCCCTGCTGATTCCGTTTGTCCTGATCCTGTTTCTGTTTCCATCCTTCGTGATACATGTAATTGCGGGAGGCAGGTATGCTGACGCAATTCCCCTGATCCGCATTACCGCGCTCACATGCCTTTTTAGTCCTTTTTCCCGGTTATTCGGTACGATACTGGATTCTATCGGAAAAACACAATATAATTTTCTGGTAGTCATTTTGTTTGTCAGCTTCGAGGTGGTGTTGAATTATTTCATGATCCGGCGCCAGGGATTGATGGGTGCCATTTATGCAACCTTGATTGCAAATGTCATTTTCTTTGCCCTGATGCAGGTGATCCTGCGCAGGGAGCTTCGGGTGAATGTTTTAAATACTTTTGTTTATGCGTTCCGGTTCTATCCGGAATTCTGGAAAATGTACCTGAAGCCTGTGTTCGGAAAATAAGCAAGCCTCTCTTTCCTTTACATCATAAAATTATCCGGCCCTTGAATAGTTAGCAAGAAATTGCTAATTTCCGTTCTCATAACATTCACTAAGGCGATTTTCATGATGAAGGTATTGACAAAACTAATCAAGCAGATCTTCGGTCTCGATTCCCAGTTCAACGTTAAACCTCTAAAGAAACTGACCTATATTGGTTCAAAATATCATGGTTATACCATACCGGATCATTTGTTGACCAAAGAATCGGTATGTTATTGTATCGGTGCAGGGGAGGATGTTTCGTTTGATACAGAACTGAAACGCATTTTTGATGCAAAGGTCTTTGTATTCGACCCGATGCCCGAAGGAAGGGATTATTTTATGCAGCTGAAGCAGGCTGTTGCCGTCGGCGATTCCCTTCCCGTAGAGGGTGATACCGAATTTCGTTACAGGATATCGTCACAAAAACTGGATGAGATAACGTATGAAGAAAAAGGCGTTTGGAACAGGGAAACGGTGATGAGATTTTACTCGCCGGTGCTGGACAATTATCCGTCACATTCAGTTTATCTCTTTAAGAATTCCGGGAAATATATTGACGCTCCGGTAGACCGGCTAAGCCATTTCATGAAAAAATTTGGCCACACGAAACTGGATCTGGTTAAGATGGAAATCGAGGGCGCGGAATACACAGTGCTGGATACTATCGTAAAAGATAAACTCGATGTTAAAGTAATTTGTGTTGAATTTGATGAAATATTTCATGTGCGTGATATCCGCTACATGTTCAGGATTCGAAAAGCAAGCAGGCAATTGGAAAAAGCAGGGTTTACACTGGTACATTCTACGCCGCTGATGAAGCGAACTTTTATTCGCGAGGATATTTATCTGTGGCTGAAATCCCTGGAATAAACCTCTCTTATTTTCATATTTCTTATTTCCTGTTTTTTATTACGGGCTAATTGGCCTATTTCCCCATTTTTATTATTTCCCAATACGCTTTTTTGGGATTCAGTTCCGCGCCAAACAATAATGGATAATTTTTTCTTCCCTTCACTGGATATTCATCCAGCCAACTGTGCCGGTCTGAAACATTCCAGAAAGTTACACCTGTAATTACATTCCTAAATTCACGTAAAACCCTGAATATTTTTCCATATTGTTCCAGCTGCATGCGTTCCAGTTCCGGAGTAAATGCATCCGATTCATTCGTCCGCCTAGACCGCCGTTCTTTCTCCCAGCGATAAATAGAGATATCAAGCTCCGTTATCTGCACCTTCAACCCAAGGGAGGAAAACCTTTCAATTGCCGCTCTTAAATCTTTTTCAGCAGGCTCATAAATGGACCAGTGTCCCTGTATTCCAACAGCATTGATGGGTACTTTGGCATCTACCAATAGTTTGAGCAGTTTATAGATCCGCTCTCTCTTTTCCGGATGATCGGCGTTGTAGTCGTTGTAAAAAAGTATGGCCTCTGGGTCGGCTTCGTGTACGAATTGAAATGCTTTTTTAATAAATTCATCTCCGCATATCTGATACCACAAAGAAGGACGAAGAATACTATCCCGGTTATCATCAACAGCTTCATTGACCACGTCCCATGCATAAATCCTTCCTTTATAACGACTCACCACGGCAGTTATATGATCCTTTAAACGCTGAAGCAATGCTTCTTTGCTCACCAGCTTTCCATCTTTGTCTTTAAAAAACCAGTCTGGCACCTGTTCGTGCCAGCATAAATTATGACCCCTCACCTTTATGCCATGTCTTTGTGCAAAACTAACTATGGAATCCGCATCCTTCCAGTTATAACGGTCCTCCTGGGGATGGATTGGTCCCATCTTCATTGCATTTTCAGGAGTAAGGCTGTTAAACTGATGGAGGATCAAATCCGCCTCGTCGCCGGAAAGATTGCGCGGTCCTACTGAAACGCCGATCGGGAAATAATCTTTATAATAATCTTTTAACCCCTTTTCGTTTCCGGAAATAGTGGAGAAATATTCTTTCTTGCCCGATATGGCACAGAATCCAAGGAGAATTATGAAAGCTACAGCGATTTTATTCAACATGCTGAAAAATATGGAATGAATTAAGGATTAACTGAGGCGTGCTTTCCGGGACCGATGGGGCTATTATGAAAATCCGCCCAAACTTTGGTGAAACAGGCTCCGTAATAAAAAATAAAGGAGCAATAAAAAACGAATAAAAGCAGCAGCACAGATGATGCAGAAGCTCCGTAGATATCCTGCATGTTACTGAGTGTCAACAACCATATGATCAGCCATTTACCGATCGTAAATAACATGCTGGTAAAAAAGGCACCTGTAATTGCAACCTTCCAGGATGGACGGGCATCGGGAAGGAACTTGAAAACGGAAGTGAACCAGGCGGTAACCACTACTATGGAGATGATCTGTTTAAGAAAGCCATTCATAAACAGGCTGCTGTTTTGAAATTGAGCGCCTTCAGAATGTTTTAGGAGATGTATTAATCCTTCTCCCAACAAAACCGTCAAAAAAAGAATACCGGCTGCGAGGATAACGATAAAGGATTTCACCCGGTCCAGCAGGTTGAAAGCGAGGCCTGCATGATCTTCCACTTTTATATTCCAGAGTTGGTTCAGTGAATCTTTTATTACCTTGAACGAGGTGGTGGCAACGAAGATCAAAAAAAGAAAAATACCTGCGGAAACCCACCGGTTACCGGGAAGGTGATGCACTTTAACAAGTGTTTTACGAAGATCTGAGGCCGTATTATATCCAATAACCTCGGAAATACTTTGCAAAAGCTGTTTGGCCATTACCCGATGGCTGACAAAAAGACCAAACACCTGGATAAGAATAATCAGAACGGCCGGCAGGGCAAAAGTGGCAAAAAAGGAGGTTGCGCCCGCCAGCCGGAGAGGGCCATTTTTCCTGAATTCGCCATAGGCATCGCCCAACAGAGCAAATAATTTTATCCGCTTAGGGAAACCCATAACCAAAGCTAGCGAATATTATGCCTGACAGAATGGGGGTATTTTGAGGAAAGGGAATCTGGCAGGCAAGCTCACTCGTATATAAGCATAATGATCAGCAGGTGGCTTCTTTTTATTACCATTTTTCATTTGTGGATTCCGTCCCGCACCTGGGCCCAGGCAATCGATAACACAGAGTGCTTCCGGGCGATCAACAGTGACAAGTATTTCAGGATCTATTATGAAAATGATTTCTTTACCGGTAAGGACCGTGACTATACCCAGGGCATTTATATAGAAAAAATCCATCCGGGAATCCGTCATTTTTTTCTGACCCGTTTATTGTGGCACCCGTGCAACAGCTTCTTAAAGTACGGGCTTGCCATCGAGCACGATGCTTATACGCCAAATTATATCGACCGGAGTGCAATTCAGTATGGCGATCGGCCATATGCGGGCGCCCTGATGCTTAAATCTTTTATTAAGTCAGTTAATTCCGTCAGGAAAGAGAGCGTCAGTACTATTCTCTCAACAGGAGTAATAGGACCGTGGGCCGGTGGTGAACAAATGCAGCAAACCATCCATCACTGGATAAACTATACACAACCTCAGGGATGGCATAACCAGATCAGCAACGATGTGCTACTGAACTACCAGCTCAATTTCGAAAAAGAATTGTTTAACTCCGGCCGCTGGCTGAGCCTCAGCAGTTATTCTACCTTTCGGGCAGGCACCATAAGTGATAAGCTGACAACCGGTTTTTCGCTGATGACAGGACATTTTATCTCTCCATATCTTCTTTCAAGTGGCCCAATCAAAAAATGGCACTGGCATCTCTACTATCAACCGCTGATTTCTTTGGTCGGTTATGATGCTACACTGGAAGGACCTCTTTTTAATCATACTTCACCTTACACAATTCCCGCGGATGAAATACGCCGTTTTACATTTCAACACAAGTACGGGGTCGTGATTATGCGAAAGGGCTTCTATGCAGAATACTTTCAAACCGGCAATACGGAAGAATTCAACAACTACGTTTTTCACCGCACCGGAGGTATCCAGGTCGGATTTGGTTTTTGATTAACAATCTTTTCAATTTTTACCTTTTAATTTTTACTTTTAGTTCCCGATCTAAATTCATCAAGATGAAGATTTACTCCCTGATCCCGGTAACTGCCTCAATTATCTTTTTCGCCTCCTGCCAAAATCAGCCGTCTTCTGCTATAGTTGCGGATACTCTGTCTTCTGCGAATCCATTTTTTGGAAAAAGCACTCTTCCGTACCGGGCGCCGGCATTCGACAAGATAAAAAACAGCGATTTCAAGGCGGCGATGGAAGAGGGTATGAAGCAAAAACTTTCAGAGATACAGCAGATTGCGGACAATCCGGATTCTCCAACATTTGAGAATACGCTGACGGCCTTCGAAAAAGTAGGTCAGCTTCTTGAAAGGACACAACTCGTTTTTAATGTACTTACCGGAGCCAACACAAATCCAGAGTTGCAAAATCTGCAGGTGTTTGAAGCGCCCAGGCTGGCTGCAAACGCCGATTCAATTTTTATGAACAGCAAGTTATTTAAGCGCGTGGAGACATTATTTGACCGGCGCGAACAATTGAATCTGGATGCCGAATCCAGAAGATTGCTCGAATTTGAGTATCAGGAATTTGAACTTGCCGGAGCAAAACTTTCGGATCAGGACAAGGAGCAGTTGAAGAAATTAAATGAGCAGGACGCTTCGTTAAGTGCACAATTTACAAATCGTTTATTGGGAGCGAATAAAGCGGCTGCCCTAGTGATCAGTGACAAGTCTGAATTGAATGGATTACCCCGGGAAACTCTCGATGCCGATGCTCAAAAGGCAAAAGCAGATAGTCTTCCCGGCAAATGGGTGATCTCTTTGCAAAACACCACACAACAGCCGGAGCTGAAATTCCTATCCAACCGGGAAACAAGAAGGATACTTTTTGAAGCTTCGTGGAACCGAACAGAAAAAAAAGATTCAAATGATACCCGTGCACTCATATCTGAACTTGCACGGATCCGCGCACAAAAAGCAAAATTGCTGGGGTTTGATAGTTTTGCCGCCTGGCAATTGCAGGATCAGATGGCAAAAACCCCCGCAGCGGTAAATATGTTTTTAAGCAAACTGGTGACGCCGGCAACTGCCAAAGCACGGGCGGAAGCGGCCGATATACAGGCGCTGATTGATAAACAGCATGGAGGATTTCAACTGCAGCCCTGGGATTGGGAATTCTATTCCAAACAGGTGCGCAAAGCAAAGTATGACCTGGATGAAAATCAGGAAAAGCCTTATTTCGAGCTGAATAACGTTTTACAGAAGGGAGTCTTTTACGCAGCCAGCCAATTGTACGGGCTTAGCTTTAGAGAACGCACGGATATTCCGGTATATCAGCCGGATGTTCATGTGTATGAAGTATTTGATAAGGATGATGTGCCGATCGCTTTATTTTACTGCGACTATTTTAAACGGGATAACAAATCAGGAGGTGCCTGGATGGATAATATGGTAATTCAATCTAAGCTTATTGGCGCTAAACCTGTTGTTTACAATGTGTGTAATTTTACCAAACCAGCTTCGGGCCAACCGGCGCTGATTAGTTTTTCCGATGTCATTGTTATGTTCCATGAATTTGGACATGCACTGCATGGCATTTTCGCCAGCCAGCAATACTCTATCCTGTCCGGGTCCAATACCCCCCGTGACTTTGTAGAATTTCCCTCCCAGTTTAACGAACATTGGGCTTCGGATCCTAAAGTATTTAATCATTACGCCCTTCACTACCAAACCGGTTTGCCCATGCCGAATGCATTGGTTCAAAAAATAAAACGATCATCCACCTTCAATCAGGGATATGCATTGACAGAATTGCTTACCGCTGCAAATTTGGATATGCAATGGCATACGCTTGGGGCCGATGCCCCTCTGCAGGACCCGGATTCATTTGAGATTTTGGCTCTTGACAGAACCTATTTGAACCTGCCGCAGGTTCCCAGCCGTTATCGCTCCAGTTATTTCGCTCATATCTGGTCTGGCGGTTATGCTGCAGGCTATTATGCTTACTTATGGACGGAAATGTTGGATGACGATGCTTTTTCATGGTTTACAGCGCATGGCGGACTGACCCGTGCGAATGGTCAGCGTTTCCGCGACATGATCCTTTCGCGTGGCAATACAGAAGACCTGGCGACGATGTTCCGGAATTTCCGGGGGCATGATCCCGACATCCGGCCGATGCTGGAGCATCGGGGACTTAAGACTGAATAAACCGGGTGGGATAAAATCCTGGGCTATGCTTCATGCACGACCTCAAGTACGATTTTCCCTCTTGTATGACCCTCTTTGCTTAATCTTTGTGCCTCGGCGGCCTGTTCCAGAGGCAATACTTTTCCAATAATTGGTTTTATTTTTCCCAGGTCAATCAGTCCGGCTATCTGGTGCAAATCTTCTGGAAATGATTCTGCCATGTATCCATCTACCTGAATATGTTTTGATTTCGATTCGTCATTACTTTCCGGCTTTACTGTAGTGATCAGTCTGCCGCCGGCTTTTAATACATGAAATGATCTTCTTTGAATTTCACCACCCTGCGTGTCAAAAACGAGATCAACATTTTTTACTCGGTCTTCGAATTTTTCTTTCTCGTAATCAATCACTTCATCAGCACCTAATGACTTAACGAATTCTATATTTTTCCCGGAAGTAGTGCCGATCACATAAGCTCCCTTCCATTTTGCAAACTGCACAGCAAAACTTCCAACACCACCCGATGCTGCCTGAATCAATACCCTCTCACCGGCCTTTAATTTTCCATGATCAAACAAACCCTGCCATGCCGTGAGTCCTGCCAACGGCACGGCGGCAGCATGCACATGGTCGATTGTTTTCGGTTTAAGCGCCACCTGGCTCGCTTTCACAGCAACATATTCTGCATACGTACCGTTTTTTGTCAGGTCGGGACGGCTGTAAACTTCGTCACCCCGTTTGAAATTGGTCACATCTTCGCCCATCCGTTCCACAACACCGGAAACATCCCATCCCGGAATGAGCGGAAAATTTGTCGGGAATCTTTCCTTACTCATTCCTTCCCTGATCTTCCAGTCAACAGGATTCACTCCGCTTGCATATATTTTTATCAGCACCTCGTCTGCTTTGGGTTCAGGCATCGGCGCTTCTTCTGATTTCAGCACTTCAGGTCCGCCAAACGAATGAATTCTTATTGCTTTCATTGTTTTATTATTTAAATCAACAATGAAAAAAAATTGCATAAATCGTGCCTTGCTTATGCAGGCGCAGGATGGATAATCTCCAGGTTTGTTCCGGGGAATTACATCCTGATCCTGTGCAATAGACTATTCTGTTCGAAGGCTGTTTGTGGGATTCATCAGGGCGGCTTTAATTGCCTGATAACTCACCGTAAGTAGTGTAATCAGCATGGCTCCCATAGCGGCAACAACGAAGATCCATAATGAAATATCCGTACGGTATGTATATTTCTGTAACCATTGATGTAAAAAATACCAGGCAATGGGAATCGCAATGCAGCAGGAGATGATGACCAGATTGACAAAGTCTTTTGACAGCATCTGCCACAAATTAAACACGCTCGCGCCAAGTACTTTGCGGACGCCGATCTCCTTGGTGCGTTGCTCGGCAACGAAAGAAGCAAGTCCGAATAATCCCAAACAGGAAATAAATACGGCCAGGATGGCAAAGAAAGTAGCTAAATCCCCGATACGTTTTTCATCTGAAAATTTATTTGCATATTCCTGATCAGTAAATTTGTATTCGAAGGGAGCGGCCGGATTATATTTTTTGAAGATCATTTCAATTTTGTCCAGTGCCGCATGCATGGATGCTGTTGGCCTGATGCGTACCGTCACTACACTCGCCCATCCGGGATTCATAATAAAGATGGTGGGCTTTACCGGTTCGTAAGGCGATTCCATAATCATATCTTTTACTACGCCCACCACTTTGTAAGGTGTAGTGTCCCACTTGATAATCTGGCCAACAATATTTTTTATACCGGTCAGCTTTACTGCTGATTCATTCAATATCATGGCACTTGAATCGGTGGCAAAACTTCTGGAAAAATCGCGGCCGTCTTTTATCTGCCAGTTAAGGGTTTTTCCGAAATCCTGTGTAACGCCTACAGTGCCGAACAATGGAAGGCTATTCGGGTCCTTGCCTTGCCACGAGAAACCGATGTTGTTCGACCAGACCTGGGTGGTGGGGCTTGAAGACTCAGCCATGTTATCCACCATTCCGGTTGCGATCAGATCATTGCGAAGGGCATCATAGTGACCGTACAGATCGGGCGTACTCATCATAATCGAAATCAATCCTTCGCGCGTATATCCCACCGGCCTGTCCCTTGCAAATTGGATCTGGCGGTATACGATGATGGTTCCAATGATCAGTGCGATGGAAATACTGAATTGGACAATCACCAATATTTTGCGCGGTAAAGCTGCAAAGCGACCCACCCGAAAGCCCCCTTTCAAAACCCTGATCGGATCGAAGCCCGATAAATAAAAAGCCGGATAACTGCCAGATACGATGCCGGTAAATAAAGTAAAGGCCAGGATGAATAACCAGAAAGACAGATTTCCCCCGGGCAGGCGGATAGCTTTATCAGACAGGCTGTTGAAGAAAGGAATCAGGGCCAGAACCAAAACGATTGCGATGACCAGGGCAAGAAAAGCTACGAGGATGGATTCGGTCAGGAATTGTTTGATCAGCTGCGTGCGTAAGGATCCGACTGTTTTGCGTATGCCCACTTCTTTAGCCCGTTTCTCGCTGCGCGCCGTGGAAAGATTCATGAAATTAATGCATGCCAGGAAGAGCACGAACACGCCGATGATGCCGAAGAGCCAAACGAATTCAATACGCCCTCCCGACAATTTCCCGTTCTTAAATTCATTGTGCAGCCGCCAGTTGTCCATAGGTTGCAAGACCAGTTCTTCCACTCCATCCCTCGCGGCATTGAGGTGGATCATGGACGCTTTTTTAATTTTTTCGCTTATTCTTCCTATATCTCCATTCTTGTTAACCTGCACAAAAGCCTGAAAGGAGTGATTGCCCCATTCCGTCATTGCATTTTTCAGCCAGGTTTCAGTGCTAACATATTTTTCCCAGGGAAGAAGAATCTTCATTTCATAGAGCGTGGTGTTCCGGGGAAGGTCTTCGTAAACACCTGAAACCTTAAAATCCTGTTTGTTATCAACTTTCAGGGTTTTGTTTATAGGATCCTGGTCACCAAATAAGGCTTTTGCCACAGAGGCACTGATCAGAACAGAAGAAATATCCTTGAGACTCTTCCTTGTTCCTTTGAGCATGTGTAAGGAAAACATTTCGGGGAATGAGGATTCTACCCACATCCCGGACGTACTGATCTTTTTGTCGCCAAAACCCAGGATATGACCGAAATTCCAGGATGCCATGGATACGGCTTTGAAATCGCTGCCGTATTTGGTGCGCAGTTCATTAGCCAGGGGCATGGCTACTGCGTCCCCGGTGCCCGTTTGGCCGTTGAAGGTCTGTGTTGTCATTACCTTGGCAAGCTGGGGGTGATTCGCGTGATAATTATCGAAACTCAGTTCGTCCCAGATCCATAAGGCGATTAAGATAGCCACCGCCATGCCTGTAGCTAGACCGATAATATTAATGGCTGAATAAGCTTTGCTTTTCACCAAATTGCGCCAGGCAACCGTAAAATAATTCTTTAGCATGCGAATGGGTATAAAAGTTTTGACTTGCCGTGTGGATCAAAGACAACCGGGAGCCGGATTTGTTGCATCGCATGCGGGTGGCATGATCCTGAATAAAGATTCGGCTTTTTTTCTGAATAACTATGGATATTTTTACGGCTCAATTCACCTAAAACAGCACGGTTTATGAAAAAGGGATTCCTGTTATTCTTTGCGATCAGCTGCCTGATATTTGCGGGACACTCCCAGGTTCATCGAGACGCATCTGCGCAAGGGAAACTGATCGATGGTCATCCTGCATGGATTATGCAGGGAAATATCTATGAAGTCAATCTCCGGCAGTATTCGCAGGAAGGAACCATAAACGCCTTCGCGAAAAATCTTGACCGCCTGAAGGCAATGGGTGTACAATCCTTGTGGTTTATGCCTATGAATCCCATAAGCAAAGCAGGCCGGAAAGGTACGCTCGGAAGTTATTATGCCGTGGCAGATTATACGGCTCTCAATCCTGAATATGGTACGATGAACGATTGGATAAATCTCGTCAGGGCCATCCATCAAAGGGGAATGAAAGTTATCCTGGACTGGGTTCCTAATCATACCGGGGACGACAATCGCTGGCTCACCGAGCATCCGGATTTCTATGTTAAGGACAGTACGGGAAAGCCTGCAATGGCAGTCGACTGGGCCGATACACGTCAACTCGATTACCACAATCCGGAAATGCAGGATAGCATGATCGAGGCCATGAAATTCTGGCTTGAAAAATCGGATATTGACGGGTTCCGTTGCGACGTGGCATGGAACGTGCCGGGCTTTTTCTGGGCACGTTGCATCGGGCAACTAAAAAAAGAAAAAAACATTTTTATGCTTGCCGAAGGCGATAGCTCTTATCTTCCAAATAGTGGTTTCGATGCAGTTTATGGATGGCACATGTTCAATATGATGAAAAAAATTGCTTCGGGTCAGAGGCAGGCCGTAGCGTTGGACAGCGCCTTCCGGGAAATTGAATCGGCATATCCTGCCAATACTTTAGAATTGTATTTTACGAGTAACCACGATGAGAACAGTTGGAACAGTGCGGATTTTGGCACTTTCCCGGGAGCGGAGCATGCACCCTTTGCAGTTTTCACTCAGACTATGGCCAGGGGAGTTCCCTTGATCTACAGTGGTCAGGAAGAACCGGTTCTCCGTGCAATATCCTTTTTCGAAAAGGATCCTATTCATTTCGAACATTATGCGAGAGCGAATTTCTATAAGACCCTGCTTGCCCTCCGCAAGAGGGACGCCGCGCTTTCTCCGGATGCTGCCTTTAAAAAGATTGTAGCGGGAGACGAAAAGGCAGTTTATTCATTTGTCCGTGAGAAGGCAGGCAAGAAAATTCTTGTCGTGCTGAACCTTTCAAATAGCGAACAAAATATTTCTGTAAAAGATAAATCATTGTGGGGAACACCTTACAATGTGTTTATGCATCGCAAAGAGCCACTTAGCAATAAATCATGGAAGATGCAGCCATGGGGTTATGCTGTTTATGAATACAATGCTGAATAGCTCCTAAAGAATCAGTTTTTTTCAGCAGGAATGAATTCTTGCTCCACTGCCTGTTTGATCAGGGCAGGCGGCAACAGGCCCTGGGATAAAATAAAGTCGTGAAAATGCAAAGGCTTGAATTTGCTACCCAAAGCCACTTCAGCTTCTTTTCTTAACGCGATCATTTTGGTGAAACCATAAAAATAACTATTGGCCTGCCCAGGTGCTTTCAGGGTAAAGCGTTGCACTTCTTCGTCGGCAAAAGCTTTTGACTGCACAACGTCCGTGGTCAATACCTGGAATGCCTGTTCCTGTGTAATGGTTCCTGCCTGGAGTTCGGGATCCAAAAATGCCCTTGCTGCGCGCAAAAGATAATAGTCAAGCGAAACGAGGCGACCTTCCAGCGGCATGTAAGGCCGGATTATATATTCCGCATACAGTCCCCAACCTTCCACATTGGTGGAATTATAAGCATATAAGGCGCGGGCTTTGGAAACACCTTCTTCCACCATCTTATCAAACTGCAGTTCATGTCCCGGACGGGCTTCATGTGCGATAACGGTCCATGATGCTGCATCAAATGTGAAATCATCATATTTATCCTCGGTTTTTTCTCCTGCTGCCGCCGGCATGTTCAGAGGCAAAACAAATACTCCGCGCTGACCGGTATTATTCAAAAACGGCGGATGCACCATATGTGGAGCTGGTTGTTGTGCGGTTTCTGCTGCGGTTGCCAAACGGATAATGGCCGGCCGGTTGGGCAGGGTTACCAGTTGATGCTGGCGAATGATAGCTTCTATATCTTTCAGATGACGTTCATATACCGGCATGATCGAGTCCCCATGTAATTGGTCCTTTTTAAGTTCACGCATTACGCTCCGGTAATCTGTGGAAGATAGGTGATGCTGCCTGGCGATCTCTGCTGCGATGGGCTTCATTTCGTTTTGGATATTCGTAAATGCAGCATGGGCCATCTTTGCGATTTCTGCGGGAGGGATATCAATTCCATAATTTTCAATCGCCAGAGCGTACTCTTCGGGCGGCATGCGGAAATCCGCACGGGCCTTAGGTAAAACCTGATCGTGCGTCCACTGATCAAAATCTTCTATCTGCTTCTTCAATATTTCATAAGGCTCTTCCCAGCCTTTCAGATTATATTTTTTGCACAGCTCTGCAATACCTCCGATAATGCTGGCATTGCGTGATAAATCCAATTCCATATGCTGCCTGGAAGGATAGATCATATCCGGGGCAGCCATCTGATGTGTTACCCTATCCTCGAAAATCGTTGTGATGGATTGGTATCCCGCCTCCAGGCCGGCATATTTCCGGATGCGGCCGACGGCGGCATTTCGACGCTCTGCGGCTGTTTGATCATCGAGTAAAATCTTCAACCCGCCGTAGATGAAAGATGCGGCATTCAGAAAAGGCACCTGGTGGGCCAGCTGATAGTCCTGCTGACGGAAATCCAGGTTCATATGATGGATCAGGATATGGAGGTCCTGCAAAACGGGTTCCTGCTTTTCCTTTTCCAATGCTGTGGTAAAAACGGACACCAGTTGTTCCTCTTCCTTCCTTTTCGCCAGCTGATTGGCCAGGGTGGGTACGGAAATGAGTGTATCATACTCGGCCAACCCTTCCTCAGATCCATATTCGGGAGAATATTTTTTGTCAAGGTCAATCAACATCTGGGTGTAATGGTCAGATTGCTTAACCCAGTCTCTGTTATTCCCGGCAGCTGAGCTTTGCGGCATTGCGGTAAAGGGGAATAAACAAAAAAAGAAGAGAGTCGCACCAAGTAGGAGTCGTTGAATTTTATTCATAGAATTTCTTAAGGTGAAAGGCTCGTGTGATGGTTCAGCAAAGTTAGGGGAAGAATGAACCAAACAAACTTAAGAATTCTAATCCTGAATTATTCCGGTGGACTGAAAGACGAAAAAATTATTTTGCTGCCGCGGGTATATAACGATTCACAACAATTCCGCAGTCGTAAGCTTTTGAACCGGCAAGATTGAGGTTTAATTTTTCGTTCAAACCGGCAAAGATGGGCAGTCCCTTACCGATAGCGGCAGGATTGATAAAAAGATTGTATTCATCGATCAGGTTTTCCCTTATCAGGTTAGAAACAAAATTGCTGCCACCATAAACTATGATATCCTTGCCACTTTGCTTTTTCAGTTTCGATATTTCCTCTGAAATATCGCCTTTTGCTAAAACGGTATTGTTCCATGTTGATTTAGAAAGTGTTTTACTAAAAACAACTTTTCCTGTGTCGATCATTTTTTTTCCAAAAGCGTACTGGGGATTACCGGGATCGGCTACCACGGATTCCCAATACGAAACGAAGCCATCGGTCATTTTTCTGCCCAACAGAATGCAGTCGACTGAATCTGTAAGTTCAATAATATAATTTTTCAGTTCCTCATCCATGTTCCAGGTCATGAAGTCCATTTCACCGTTGGGCCCTGCAACAAATCCGTCTACGGATAGCTGCACCTGTAATTTTAATTTTTTCATTATTCCTGATTTTATTAAATAATTAATCTTCCCTTCATGCACAAAAGTAGAGGCTTAAATCAATTCCGGCAGCGTGTGACTACGACAATCCAGGGGGCTGGATGCGGCTTTATCCATAATGCAGGCGCAAAACGATCGGATAAGCAACTTTAAGTTTCTCTGCAAGTAATACCAGCAACACAATGACCAGCACCAGGGCGATATATTGGGTAAACTCAACGAGCATGCTATCTGGGTAAAAGCTAAAGGTAAGAAGAAAAGATGTGGGGGCATTCCTATGGAAAGCGTGCCTGCCTGCTACGCGTAAACGATGTATGCTAACAGGGTTATAAGCGCAAAGACAGTTGTTGTCCAGATAAAGGCTTTTCTGAGTGTCATATAAATTGATTTATGATTGTTTACAATTGGTTTGTGCAGGAATAAAGTTTTAAGACTTAATCTATGAGCCTGATTTTATTTCTGGTTTTTGCCTGTTTGAATTTGAAGAATCGTAGTACGAAGCCGTGGTCTTACTCTTCCCTGTCGCTGGATTTATATTGGTCTCATCTGCCGGCATGGCCCGAACGGTTGAAATAACATGGGTAGCGGCCGCGGCTTTATATTTTTCCTGCGCAAGACAACCACCGATGAACATGATCAGGAAATAGGCGAGGGCAGCCGGAAGATGACTGCTGATGAGTGTTTTAGTTACTGTTTTTGTTGACATGACGCTTAATTTAATAGATGTATTCAAATAATTCAATAAATAAGAACAAAGTTTTAAGGCAGGTCCGGGAAAATAGGAAACAATATTATAGATTTATTTAAGAACTTCGATAAATAAAGGCAAAAAAAAATCAAATTTTCAGTGCCTCAATGAAACGGATGTACTCATCCATCAGTTTATTGTTCAGGTAATACCGCACATTCCGGCCTTCCTTATCGGAGGTCACCAGTTCGCTCTCCAGCAACAGCTTCAGGTGATGAGCAATAGAGGGCTGGGCCAGGTCAATCGTTTTGTTCAGATCCACGCAATACAGGCATTGCCTGCTCTTCTTGATCTCTTTCAGGATGGTCAGCCGGTTGGGGTCGGCCAGCGCTTTGGAGATCTTTTCTGCTTTTTTTGCATCCATATCAAAGGAATTACAACACAAAGATATAATCATTTATTGAAATAATTCAATAAATAAAAAAATATTTTTCCACCGCCATTTGGCGTAATTGCACCTTCTTATTGTCCTGTTTACACCTCCTGGATTTGATTAAGGATTGTTAATTTTGGGGAGGGGATCAATGTGCAGTTTCCTGATGGAGGAGGAATGGTGACTGAATCAGAGCCGGATTGGACACAAGAAGTGGCTGCCTAAAATGGAATGATCCGGCGATCTATCTCATGGAAAGCATTTATAAAAAAGAATAAACCCAGTTTTATGCAAAAGATCACGCCTTTCTTATGGTACGACAACAACGCGGAGGAAGCAGTGAATTTATATACCTCTGTTTTCAAAAATTCAAAAATCAAAAAAGTTTCGCGCTATGGTGATACTGGCCCCGGCCCGAAAGGATCAGTCATGGTCATTAATTTCGAGATCGAAGGCCAGGATTTCTCAGCCATAAACGGCGGGCCGACTTTCAAATTCACGCCGGCCATTTCCTTAATGGTAAACTGCAAAACACAGGATGAAGTGGATGAGCTATGGAAAAAACTCTCCGCAGGCGGCAGAACTGACCAATGCGGCTGGTTGCAGGATAAATTCGGACTGTCTTGGCAGATCACGCCCTCAATTTTAGGGGAAATGATAGCCGACAAGGACCAGGTTAAATCCAACAGGGTTATGGCAGCAATGATGAAAATGACCAGGATCGATATCAAGAAACTACAGGAAGCGTACGATCAAAAATAAGGGCTGATAATTGCTTGGCTTTAGGAATAATTCCCTGTACCGGCGCAAGGATAGCTGCTAAAAATAGGCAAACGATTAGGCTTATAAATTTCACAAAAACAGACAATTATGTTAATTTTCAGGTAGGATATGGCCAGGGAAACCTGTTTTCCATATCCAACGATTCTGGCCATGCGAAAAATAGTTTTGTTATTGTTGCTGTCGGTTTCTGCGGCCGTTTTTCTAATTCAATCCTGCCATAACACTTCCGAAAAGGTAAATGGAAAATCAAGGGGTGAAATCAGCTATAATTTTGATGTTCGGCCCATTCTGGCAGACAAGTGCTATGCTTGTCATGGTCCCGACGCCAACAAGCGGAAGGCCGGACTGCGGTTAGACATACGTGATGAAGCTTACAAGGCACTGGAGGATAACCCGAATGCACATGCGCTGGTGCCTGGCGATCCCTTTCATTCGGAAATGTACCTGCGAATCTCTTCCAAAGACACTTCCGATCTAATGCCTCCTCCGTCCTCCAACCTTTCCCTTACTGAGGATCAGATAGACCTGCTGAAGAAATGGATCAGCCAGGGCGCTAAATATGAGAAGCATTGGGCTTTTGTTCCCCCTAAGCAATCCGCATTGCCGGAAATAGCAGATAAAAAATGGGTCAGGAATGAAATTGATTATTTTATACTAAATAAGCTGGAGCAAAAGGGATTGAAGCCCAATGAGGAAGCCGACAAGGAAAGACTGTTAAAAAGGATTTCTCTTGATATAACCGGTCTTCCGCCATCAATAGAAATGATGGATAAATTCCTGAGTGATACATCTTCTGGCGCTTACGAAAAAACGGTTGACTATTTATTTAAAACCCCTGCTTATGGGGAGAAAATGGCGGTTCATTGGATGGATCTCGCACGTTACGCCGATTCCCACGGTTACCAGGATGATAACTACAGGACCCAATGGCCCTGGCGTGACTGGGTAATTCATGCATTTAATGAAAACATGCCTTACGACAAGTTCGTAACCTGGCAGCTTGCCGGTGATCTTTTCCCTAATCCCACAAAAGAGCAATTGCTGGCAACCGGCTTTAACCGTAATCATAAAATAACAGAGGAAGGCGGAGCCATTGACGAAGAATACCGGGTTGAGTATGTAACCGACCGGACCAACACCTTCGGCCGGGCTTTTATCGGTGTCACTCTGGAATGTGCCCATTGCCATGACCATAAATATGATCCTTTTTCGCAGCGGGAATATTACCAGATGTTTGCTTTCTTCAATAATGTGCAGGAAAGAGGTTTGGAGGCTACGGTTGGAGGCCCCGAAACCTATGCTAAAAAACCATTAATGCAAATCAGCGATGATGATGTAAAAGGCGTTTTAAATTTCATAAATAAAAAGGATACCAATAAGCTCATTGTTTCGATCATGGGCGACAGTAATAAAGTCAGGCCGACCTATATTCTCAGGCGCGGGCAGTATGACAGTCATGGAGATTCTGTTGAACCAGGCACGCCCAAAGCCATATTGCCTTTTAGCAGTTATCCTAAAAACCGGTTGGGCCTTGCAGCATGGCTGTTTGATAAGCGCAATCCACTAACGGCAAGGGTATTTGTAAATCAGACCTGGCAGGAACTATTTGGGCGGGGCATAGTGAAAACAGCCAGCAATTTTGGCATCCAGGGAGAACTGCCTTCGAACCCGGAATTGCTTGATTGGCTGGCAGTGGATTTCGTAAATCATGATTGGAACATCAAATACCTCGTCAAAAAAATAATGATGTCCGCGGCCTATCGTCAGTCGGCGGTCGTTTCACCTGAAAAATTAAAAGCCGATCCTGAAAATATATTCCTGTCCCGTGGCCCGCGTTTTCGATTGCCTGCTGAGTTTATAAGGGATCTTATATTGTCCAGCAGCGGCCTGTTGGTGAAAACCATCGGGGGCCCCAGCGTAAAAATTTACCAGCCCGCGGGTTTATGGGAGGCTTCTACTTCGGGCCGCGGCATATTGGCAACCTATATACAGGATCACGGCGAAAGCCTTTACCGACGCGGCTTATATACATTCATCAAACGTACATTGCCACCGCCATCCATGATCTTATTTGATGCCAGCAACCGGGATCAGTGTGAAGTGAAAAGATCAAATACCAACACTCCACTCCAGGCCCTGGAAATGCTCAACGATCCAACGGTACTCGAGGCATCCAGGGTTTTGGCAGTTAACCTAACGATCGAATCTATTCCGACCGAAGATAAAATTGCAAAAGCATTCCGAATGATCGTTTGCCGCAAGGCCAATGTGAAGGAAATGAAAATACTGGAGGATTATTATGCCGATCAGCTGCAGACATTTACGCAACAAAAGAAAAATGCGGAGAAATTGCTGTCAGCCGGCGAATATCCAATGAATGATAAGGTGGATAAGGTTTCCACAGCTGCCATGATGCAGGTGATTACGGCAATTTATAATTTGGAAGAAACGATTACGAAGACTTGAGGTATGAAGAACTGATTGGGAGTTGACGGTTGACGGTTGACGGTTGACGGAATTCAGGTGCGGATTCACACATTAAGGCGGTCAACCGTCAACTGTCAACCATACGATTTAGGAAGTAAAATTTTCAAGCAAAATGGAAAAACAAATCATCGAAAACCACCTCAGCATAAACAGGCGCAAATTCCTGACAAGGATGAGCCTTGGACTGGGAAGCGTGGCGCTGGGGTCTTTGCTGATACCCGATCTTTTCAGCGGAGGAATGGATGATGATGCGGCCTCGTTCATGTCCGGCGTTCCCCATTTTGCTCCAAAGGCAAAGCGGGTTATCTATCTTTTTCAAAATGGTGCGCCCTCCCAACTGGAATCGTTTGATTTTAAACCCAGGCTGAGGGAAATGCAAGGCATGGATCTGCCGGCATCTGTGCGTATGGGCCAGCGATTAACAGGTATGTCTGCTGACCAGGCTCATTTTCCATTAGCAGGATCCCTTTTTGATTTTAAGCAATATGGAAACTCACAGGCATGGGTAAGCGACCTTTTCCCGCATACAGCTAAAATAGTGGATGAGATATGCATTATTAAAACCATGTTTACCGAAGCTATAAATCACGATCCGGCTTTAACTTTTTTCCAAACAGGGGCCCAGCAGGGAAACCTCCCCAGTTTTGGATCCTGGATGAGTTATGGTTTGGGAAGCGAAAATAAAAACCTGCCTGCATTTTGTGTATTGTTGTCCAGGGGAAAAGGGAACGGACAGGGAGTATATTCAAAACTATGGAGCAATGGATTTCTCGATTCCATATATCAGGGTGTTCAGTTCAGCAGCGGCGATAATCCCGTATTATATTTAAATGATCACAATGGTATAGATAAGCAGAGCCGCCGGAAAATGCTGGATAAACTTTCGGAACTGAATGATCTTTCATACAAGGAGTTTGGTGATCCGGAAATCAGTACGAAGATCAAGCAATACGAAATGGCTTACCGCATGCAGACAGCCGTTCCGGATATTACCGATGTATCCAAAGAGCCTGATGATATCGTAAAAATGTATGGCCCGGATTGCCTCTTGCCCGGGACTTATGCAGCCAATTGCCTGCTGGCAAGAAAGTTGTCGGAAAACGGGGTTCGTTTTGTGCAGCTTTACCACCAGGGTTGGGATCAGCACGCCAACCTGCCAAAAGAAATGCCTGGCCAGGCAAAAGATGTGGATCAGGCATCTTCTGCTCTGGTTACAGATCTGAAACAAAGAGGTTTGCTGGATGAAACCCTGGTAATTTGGGGTGGAGAATTTGGCCGGACCAACTATAGCCAGGGCAAACTGACCAAGGATAATTATGGCCGCGACCATCATCCGCGCTGCTTCAGCATCTGGATGGCGGGCGGCGGCATAAAACCAGGAATTGTTTATGGTGAGACGGATGAGTTCGGTTATAATATAGTCCGGGATCCGGTTCACGTACACGATTTCCATGCCACCTGCCTTCACCTGTTAGGATTGAACCACGAAAAACTCATATTTAAAAGCCAGGGCCGCAGATACCGGTTAACGGATACCTCCGGTAAAGTGGTCGACCGTATTATAGCATAGAATATATGCTTTTATTATTTGATTATGAAATTTGCGGCTAAACGTATCGCTGAAAACCTCCTGTTCGCTGCAGATATATTCATACTTTTTTTAGTATTGTTTGAAAACAAAATGAGCATACCTGCCTGGTTGCAGTCTGTCGGCCGCATGCATCCCATGTTTGTCCATTTTCCCATAGTCATCCTGTTACTTGCCATGGGTATGGAGTTTTTCAGGTTTAATTCAGATTTCCATAAACAATCTTTCTACCAGGATTTTACAACCGCATTATTACTTGCCGGTGCTTTGTTTGCCGCGATTACGGTCATTTTGGGTTTGCTGTTATCCAATGAAAGTGCTTATGCGGGAAGCTCGGTAGAGTGGCATAAATGGATGGGAATTTCGATTGTAAGCATTGCCTCCCTGGTTTACTGGAATAGAAATGCAGGATGGTATAAAGCGCCCATTGCAAAGTCAGTTGCTGTTATTGCAATAGTCTGTGTGATTATTTCCGGCTATTTAGGCGCAGGGATTACGCACGGAGATGATTTTATCAGCACGCCTTTACTGGCTTTTAGGGCAGCAGAAAAAGTACCGGTGGACAAAGCAGTTATTTATACCGATGTCGTTCAGCCTATATTCAGAAGCAAATGCATGAATTGTCATAATAGCGGAAAAGCGAAAGGCGGGTTGATCCTGGATAACCCCGAGGATATTTTAAAAGGCGGCAAAATTGGCAAGTTGTTTATTGCGGGCAACGCGGACAGCAGCCTGATCATAGAACGCATCCATCTTCCGGAAGAAGAAAAAAAGCATATGCCATTGACGGGCAAGCCGCAATTATCAAAAGATGAAATGGACATTATTTACCTATGGATTCAATCCGGCGCAGATTTCAAAAAGAAACTGACCGCGTTGCCGGGAAATGACTCGCTTCGGCTAATTGCTTCAAAATTCCTGGCGCCACCGGAAGAGGAGAAATATGATTTTGAGGCAGCTGATGAAAAAACCATCAAAGCCTTAAGCAATAATTACCGGGTTGTATATCCGGTTGCAAAGGAATCGCCTGCGCTGGTCGTTGATTTTTATAATAAGAACCAGTTCTCTTCAAAAACGCTTGCTGACCTGATTGCCGTCAAAAAACAAATTATAGAATTGAACCTGAATAAAATGCCAGTAAACGATGCGGATCTAAAGTTGGTCGCCCAGTTTGAAAACTTGCGTATACTTAGCCTGAACTTCACCAATATTACAGGAAGTGGTTTGGCGCAACTGCTATCGTTGAAATATTTAAAAAGCCTGTCTCTTTCGGGAACTAAAATGGATCTTTCATCCGTTTTGGCCCTCGGCAATATAAAAAGCCTCAGAAAAGTCATTCTATGGAATACGGGTTTAAAAGGAGAGGAGATTGGCCTATTGCAGAAAAAAAACAAAAATATTCGGTTTATCGAAGGTTTCAAACAGGATGCTCCAATGCAACTGAATGCCCCGGTATTGATCACCACGAATAGTGTTTTTGCTGATACCATTCATGTTTTATTAAAACATCCGATTCCGGGAGTAGAGATCCATTATACATTGGACGGGACCAATCCGGACAGTATCCATGCACCTGTATTCAACAAGGATGTGGTTATAGATAAAACCGCTTATTTCAAAGCGCGTGCTTTTAAAACTACCTGGCTGGGAAGTGATTCGGTTGAGCAACATTTTTACAAAAGTATTTACAAACCAGACAGTATCCGCTTTATCAGTTTTCCCGCCGATTCGTACAAAGGAGATGGCACGGCAACCTTATCAGATCATATAACCGGCGATCTCAATTTTAGTGACGGCAAATGGCTTGGATTTAAAAAGGATATGGACCTTTTATTGAAATTTATTAAACCGGTAAAACTTCATTCTGTGTGTTTGCATATGCTTAAAAATTCCGGTTCGGATATTTATCCCCCAGAGCGGGTGGAGGTTTGGGGCGGGAATTACAAAACGCATTTAAAATTATTGCAAACAATAAAACCCGTGGCCGCTGTTAAAGGAGATATTCCTTCTATTTTCCTGGAAGATTGCAAATTTCCCGCAGCCAGGGTTAATTATATTAAGATTATAGCAATCAGCGTAAAGAAATCACCGAAATGGGGCAACTCTCCGAATAAGCCCGGCTGGGTTTTTACGGATGAGGTTTTGCTGAATTAGAATGGGCCAATTGAAATATGCTATACAGGTGATGTGCTTCATGAAGCAGAAAAAATTCTGTCCATTGCAATATCGTCAATGCGCCATATTTTTCATGGACGCCAACCAGGCTTAACTTTTCCTTAGCGAGCCAGGTTATTAAATTATGTATGTCGACCCGGTCTGCAACCAGCTTTTCCATCAGTTTTTCTATTGGCAAACGCTGCCAACTGGCAAATGCTTCATCCTGCTCCGCGCTATATCTTTTGATTCCGGGTTGCTGCCCCAAAAGGATCAGATGGACCCGCTCCAGAAAGATCATCTGGTATCTGGTCATATGCGCTATCTGGTCTTTGATATTCCATTTACCCGGAGAGGGTCTGTATTGTAGCAGTTGATCAGGAACAGAATCTATCAGTTCATAGATGGTCAGGTGCTGCGTTCTTAAGCGGTCCATTAGGGAAATATAAACAGGCATATACTGTTCTTTTACCGCTTTAGAATTCTAAGGCTGTGTAGAAATAAAACTTTTTGATTTTATTTTTCAGACGGGACACCTTTACTGATAATCATCCAGTCATCATTCCCATGACCTTTTGAGATCCATTTGTCCATCAAGGCTGCAATGGAAGGGATAACAGTTAACGATACTCCGTTTTTCTGTGTTTCTTCCATCATCAGCCTGGCGTCTTTCCTCGCCATGCTGAGTTCCCACGAAGGCTGACTGAAATCGCCTTCCATTATTTTCTTTAATCTTCCGGAAACCATGGATCCCGGATTCCAGGATTCAAATAAGTTGGAAACTTCCTTTGCCGGAATATCCAGCGTCTTTGCCAGTGCAAGTGCATCTGACAAGGCCGCCGTGAGGGAGATTAGAAAAAGATTGCCGATCAGTTTAATGCCGGCAGCAGTATTGCTGGCCGGTCCGAAATTCATAAGTTTTCCGGTCATCCTGGAGAGTTCGGGTTCGAGTTTTTTGATCAGTGCAGGATCGCCGGATATGAGCATGTACCCGGTGCTCTCCAACGCATTGGGCGGCCCCATGAATACCGGGGCATGAATATAGGTGTAACCGCGTTTTTTCCAAAGTTCGGTTCGTTCTGCGGCACCGCTGGTAGACGTGGTGGTATGGTCAATGATGATAACCCCTGGTTTAAAACCCTCCCTGGCTTGTTCCAGCACTTCGTTTACGGATGCGTCGTCCTTCAGCGTAATGTGAATCCGGTCAGCACCTTTCACTGCATCGGTAACATGATCAAAGGCTTTTGCTCCGTATGCTTCCAATGCCTTTGCTTTTGATGCGGTCCGGTTCCACACCTGAACCTTTTCTCCTTTTTTAATGAGCGCACGGGTGAAATTAGAGCCCAGCAAACCCATTCCAAGAAATGCTATCACAGTGTATATTTTTTTCAAAGGTAGGATGAAAATTTCCGGTTGACATTTAAATGCGCATTTGAATGAGGATATTTGATTAGATTTCATTTCATTCTTATGTCAGATTCATCGGAAAAGATTGAGGATAAGCAAAAAACCATCCGGAAAATTATTCATATTGATATGGATGCTTTCTATGCTTCCTTGGAACAGAGGGATAATCCGGAATATAGGGGCAAGCCGGTTATTGTAGGTGGGTTTCCCGAAGGGCGCGGAGGCGTGGTAGCCACGGCCAGCTATGAAGCGAGGAAATTTGGTGTAAGATCTGCAATGCCTTCCAAACAAGCTTT